>PVBE012093101.1_pt1 | contig 72837 bp, 70 predicted proteins | sample 1631181 | NCBI WGS metagenome assembly PVBE01 (sample SAMN08397723, study PRJNA350692) | Marine metagenome, whole genome shotgun sequencing project. | isolation source: water | place: Pacific Ocean | collected 2012-04
CCTGAAGAGTGACCGGAACGAAGAGAATAGCTCCCGAGCCGTTTTTTTGTCCGATTGTTGTCTAATCAAAAAATGGGTCTCAAGTGGTGTTTCTGCTGTGTTTTATAGATAATAGCATCTACCAGATCTAGTCTGTCATCGCTTTCGGCGGGGGCTGGGCGCCGCGGACCAGCTTGCCCGGACACGCCCCCGTCGGCACCCCATCGTCCATCACGACCTCACCGCTCACGATCGTGTAGCGATACCCTTCAGCCTTCTGAACCAGCCGCTTGCCCCCGGCCGGCAGGTCGAATCGCATCTCGGGCCGTCTGATCTTCAAGGCTTCGAAGTCGATCACGTTCAAGTCCGCCTTCATGCCTGGCGCGAGAGTTCCCCGGTCGAGGAAACCGACGAGCTCAGCCGTGTCCCGCGCCTGTCGTTTGACCACGAGCTCGATCGGAAGCCGATCACCACGCTGCCGATCACGCGCCCAATGCGTGAGCAGATAGGTCGGAAAGCTCGCATCCGAGATGAAGCTCACGTGCGCGCCGCCGTCCCCGAGACCCGGCACCGCATGCGGGTGCAGGAGCATCTGGGCGCAGTGGTCCGAGTTGCCATAAACGTAGTTCAAGGCGGGATAAAAGATCATCCCGGTCCCAGCGTCTTCGAGCATGATGTCGAGGGCGCAGGCAACGGGGTCGAGCCCGGCGCGGTCAGCAATCGATGCAATCGACGCGCTCGCCTCGGGCTCGTAGTTCGGCGGATCGTCGAAGCGGAAGAGATTGGACGGACTCATCATCATGCCGCCCTCGACGACCCGCTTTCGCAGCGCGGGGTCCTGCAATCGGGCAACGCGCTCGGCGACCGGTAGACCTCCGACTTCGCCGAAGGCCGCGTTCTGGACAAAGGGATTGAAGGTGCTCTCGATCGACATGATCACGCCGACCGGTCGTGGGGCGACTTGAGCGAAGAGTCGGACACCCTCAGCGTTCGCCTCTTCGATCAGCTCGAGGATCCGCTTCCAGTCATCGGGGCGATCGCCCAGTTGGAACACGCTGACCGACAACGGCCGGCCGCTGCGTTCCGCCATCTGCCGAATCATCGCGAACTCCGTCTCGAGATCGACGAAGTCACCTACGACCTCGAGGACGCCCTGGCCCGCCTCGCGCAAACCCTCGGCGATTCCACATAGCTCCGCGGAGCTGGCGGTGAGGCTCGGCGTGTGTTGGCCGTCGACCGTCTTGTGATTCACTGTGCGGGAAGTGCTGAAGCCGACCGCGCCGGCCTCCACGGCCTCCCGGGCGAGGCGCCCCATCTGCTCGATCTCTGCCTCGCTAGGAACCTCTTTGTGGTCAGCGCCGCGCTCGCCCATGACGTAGACGCGCAGCGCGCTGTGAGGGAGCTGCGCAGCAAAGTCGATTGCGTGGGGTCGCTTCTCGATGGCGTCGAGATACTCGGGGAAGCTCTCCCAATCCCAGGGCAGACCCTCGGCCAGCACTGTGGCCGGGATATCCTCGACCCCCGCCATCAGGCTGATCAGCCAGGCGTGTCGAGTCGGATCCGCGGGCGCAAAGCCAACCCCACAATTCCCCATCACGACCGTCGTCACGCCGTGGTAAATCGAGGGTTCGAGCAGCCGATCCCAACTCACCTGGCCATCGTAATGCGTGTGGACATCGACGAAGCCAGGCGTGACCAGCAGACCCTTCGCGTCGATCTCGCGTCGCCCGGGCCCAGCCGCTTCACCGACCGATACGATCCGAGCGGCCTCGATCGCCACGTCACCCTCGTAGGCGGGCGCGCCGGTTCCATCGATGATCCTTCCACCGCGAATCACGAGATCGTGCATTGGGGATGCTCCTCGTTGACTAGTGAGTCTGAGAAAGTGAGTCCGAGACTCAGACTATCCCATAACCCCCTCGGTCGTGATGCACGCGCCTTCGGCCCGATCTCCGCGTTGCGAAATCTTGAAGGAGCGACAGCTACGTCTGCGATTTCGCGCCTTGATCTCGGGCCCCTCCTGACCGCATGAAGAGGCACGCGCCTCACTCGGTCGGGGGGTATGGGACAGTCTCAGCTCAATTCCAGATCTCTACCGGAACAAGAGTACAGCCGAAGCCGGAAGTGGAAAGGCAGGCAGCGTCGCTGAGGCCGGGACTGCTTCGAGTGGGACGGGCGGACCGACAGGGATGGTGTGAGCATTCAATGCGATACCTCGCATTTCACGACCCGTGGGGCTAGCCCCCCGGTGCCTCTGCTCAAATCCCCGAACAGGCAGAAAGAGTGCGAGAAGGCAGACAATCGACCCGACCCTCGCGGTCGATTGGAAGGAATGCGGCCCAGCCTGCGTGGCTCCCCATCGGGTCGAGCCGATCGCTGACGATCCGGCCGCCCGTTGGCCGTGAGCTTCCGGGCGCCGTGCTACAGCTCGCCCCGAATCATTCCCACCGGGAAGACCAGCGACTTATAGTGCAATCTATTGCTTTCACCGTTGAGGAACCAAGTCATGAGCTATCGCGTCATTCAATGGGCAACGGGCGGAATCGGCCGAGCCGCAATCGAGGGCATCGTCTCTCACCCGGAGCTCGAGCTCGTAGGCGCCTGGGTGCACAGCGACAAGAAGGACGGCAAGGACGTCGGTGAGATCGTCGGCTGCGGGCCGCTCGGCGTGAAGGCCAGCACCGACGTAGAGAGCTTGCTCGCGCTCGACGCGGACTGTGTCATGTACGGGCCCGTCGTCGCCAACAAGCCCGAGCTGATCCGAATCCTCGAGTCCGGCAAGAACGTCGTCACACCCCTCAACTGGTTCTACCGCGGAAGTCGCGACTGGTCCGATCTCGAAGCCGCGTGCCAGAAGGGCGGCGTGACGCTCCACGGCACCGGCATCAATCCCGGCGGCGTGACCGAGCGCTTTCCCCTGATGATTTCGGCTCTCACCCGCAATGTGACCTTCGTGCGCGCAGAGGAGTGGTCGGACATCAGGACCTACGCTGCGCCGCAGGTCGTGGGCGAGATCATGCTATTCGGGAAGACGCCCGAGGAGGCGAGGCAGAGCGCGATGGTCCATATGCTGGGCGATGGATTCTGTCAGTCGATCGACATGGTGGCCGACACTCTCGGCTTCGACCTCGACCCTGAGAAGCGGACGACCCACGAGGTCTCCACTTCTTCGACGCCAGTCGACTCCCCAATCGGTGTGATCGAGCCGGGGCTCGTAACTGCCCAGCGCTACACCTGGGAGGGCACGGTTCGAGGCGAGACCGTGATCACGGTGCGCACGAACTGGTTCATGGGCACCGAAGCCTTCGAGGCAGGCTGGAGCTTCGGGCCCGAGGGCGAACGCTTCGAGGTCGAGGTCCGCGGCGATCCCTCCTCCCTCGTCAGCTTCCACGGCTGGCATCCCGAGACGGTCGAGGAGGGTCTCGAACGCAACCCGGGCATCGTCGCGACCGCGATCCACGGGGTCAGCGCGATCGGCGCCACCTGCGAGGCCGCGCCTGGCATCAAGAGCTACCTCGACCTTCCCCTCGTCGCCGGCCGCGCAGCGCCGGCCCTGTCGCGGAGCGCCCAATGATTCTCGACCTCTTCAAGCTGACAGACAAAGTGGCCATCGTAACCGGCGCTGGAAAAGGCATCGGGCGCGGCATCGCCTGGGCCTTCGCCGAGGCCGGTGCAGACGTGGTCGCTGCCGCACGCACCCAGGCCGATCTCGACGAGACGGCTAGCGGCGCCCGAGAGCGCGGACGGCGGGCACTCGCGGTCCAGGCGGACGTCACCAGGACCGAGGATCTCGAACGCCTCGTCGCGGCCACGCTCGAAGAATTCGGACACATCGATATCCTGGTCAACAACGCCGGCGGGACGGGCCCCAGGGCGGCACTCGACACCAGCGAACACTACTTCGAAGCGGCCCTGCGGATGAACGTCACTCAGGCTTTCCTGCTGAGTCGCATGGTCGTCCCGCAGATGGTGAAGACGGCGGGCGAAGGCGCGATCGTGAATATCTCATCGCGATCGAGCGACATGGTCCAGACCTCTTTCGTCGCCTACGGCGCAGGCAAGGCGGCGCTCAATATGATGACCCGGAACATGGCTCCGGAATTCGCGCCGAAGGTCCGCATCAATGCGATCTCCGTTGGCGGCATCGCCACGCAGGCCCTCGAAGTCGTGCTGACCAACGATGCGCTGCGCGAGCAATTCAACGCGAATACGCCCATGAAACGTCCGGGCACGGTCGAGGACATCGCCGCCTGCGCCCTGTATCTGGCGTCTCCAGCGGCGGGCTGGGTGACGGGCAAGATCTTTCAGGTCGACGGCGGAACCGAATGCCCCTCGATGAGCGTTCCGGTCGCGGCGCTCTGAGGCGCCGCTGGCAAACCCTCGTCAGGGCCAGATACCCCGGCCCATGTAGGTCTTGACCAGGCTCGTGAGCGCGATCGCGTAGCATGCCGACCGCGCGTCGGTGCACAGCCGCTCGCGCTGCTGCTCGACGTAGCTGTAGGTGTTGACCATCCTGCTCTCGAGCTTGGAACGAACCTCGTTCTCGTCCCAGTACTCGCTGCGCTTGTTTTGAAGCCACTCGAAATAACTCACGATCACACCACCGCTATTCGCGAGTATATCGGGGATGATGTCGATTCCGCGCTCGGCGAGGATGCGCTCACCCTCGAGATCTGTGGGACCGTTTGCGGCCTCCGCGACGAGCTGACAGCGCATCCGCTTCGCCTCCTCGGAGGTGATCTGGATCTCGACCGCGGCTGGCACGAAGATCTCACATTCCGCGGAAAAGAACTCCTCTCGTGAAACGCGACGGCCACGCGGTTCCTCGTCCGGAGACGCACCGGCGAGTCCGGCGTGCGAGCCGCGCCGCTGCGCCATCTCGAACGGATCAAAGCCGTCCGGGTTCAGCCAGTAGCCGGTGTGATCGCCGACGGCGACGACGCTGACACCGAGGCGACTCAGGGTCTTCGCGACCACCGACCCGACATTGCCAAACCCCTGGACTGCGAGACGCACCTCGGACAACGTGACACCACGGCGCTGAGCCCACCGCTCGATACACATCACGACGCCCCAGCCGGTCGCGTGCTCGCGCCCCTGGCTGCCACCACAGGCGACGGACTTGCCGGTGACCACGCTCTTGACGGTATGACGCGAATGGGGCTCCACCACGTTCGCGTAGGTATCCATCATCCAGTCCATGACCTGGGCGTCCGTGCCCATGTCGGGCGCCGGGATATCCCACTCGGGACCGATATTCGTGCCCAGTGCATGGGTAAAGCGGCGAGTGATGCGCTCGATATCCTCACGTTCGAAGCCGTTCGGATCGAATTTGACGCCGCCTTTGGCACCACCCAGCGGCAGGCGCTGAAGCGCACATTTCCAGGTCATCCAGGCTGCCAGCGCCTTGCACTCGTCGAGCGTCACGTCCTGGTGATAACGCATGCCACCTTTGAAGGGGCCGAGGACGTTGCTGTGCTGAACGCGATAGCCCTTGAAAAGGCGCACTTCACCGCTGACGAGCTGGACCGGGAATTGAATGATCAGCTCGTTCTTGGCCTGCGCGAGGATCTCGGTGACGTCGCTCGGCAGGTCGACCAGCGCCTGGCCTTTTGCGAGCTGTGCTGCGGCCAGCTCAAAGAGATTGCCCTTGGGACTCACTCTTCGTCTATCGGCAGGCTGCGAATGACGACTGAGGGGATTTGGCCTAAAGCGCTCTCGCGAACCCATCTGGCGAACCGAGAGAGCGCCGTCATTCAGGTCACCCCCAGACCGGGAGATCGGCCGCCCGACGCCCACGCAGGGCGGTCACCTCGACCGGCACACCGGTCATGAACGCCTGATTCGAGAGCGGGTCGGCGATCGAAAAGAAGCTGGCATGGCTCGAACGTGGGTTGGAGCCGAACGACAAGAAGAAATCGATATGTGTGAAATCGGGCAGGGGACGCATCGTGGTCGCCCCAGAGACCGCCTCGCGGCCCGCGAATTTATTTGCGCAGTCCTGGGTCCCCGAGTGCAACGATCGCCGCACTCCGAGCTGCGCGCAGAGAGCCTCGATGGCCGGTCCCCCGAGTGTATCGAACGCAGGCGGATCACCGATGCAGGGCGCAACGGCGCCCGGACCCTGCTCGCCCGGGACCCCGCGCAAGACGCAATTTCACGGATCGCCCCGTACGCCGAGATGCACTCGAACTGCCGGCTCGCAGGTCGACGAAGTGGATGGTCAACGCGGGCGGGATCATGCCGACACCTCGATCGGCGGAATCGATGAACGGATCGTCGGCCGGAGCATGGCGCTCGGAGATTTGCCGAGCCCCGTCAGCCCGACTCTGCTGGGGGCCGAGCCACGTGCAAGACTCGCTGCGGAAAGGGAATCTCGATCTCCGCCCGACCCAGTGACTTGTAGACCGCGGTGTTCAAGCCGTCGATGCAGACGCCTCGCAGGGCGGGCTCGTCGATCCAGACCTGAATTCGGAAGATCAACGCCGAATCGCCCATTTCGACGAAGCGCACGCGCGGCGCCGGATCCTGCACGACCTGTTCGACCGAGCTCGCAGCCTCCATCAGCACCTCTCGGGCTCGATCGACGTCGGAGCCGTAGGCGACACCCACCGAAATCGCGACACGTGTCTTCTCGTAGGGCCCCCCCGACTCGTTGACGACCTTGGCATTGGCGATGTGCGCGTTGGGCAGCGTGATTTCGACATCGTCGCGGGTCAGCAAACGGGTGCTGCGCAGACCGATCCTGACCACCCGACCGCGCTCACCCGTATCCAGGTTGATGTAATCGCCGATCTTGTAGGGCGCATCCATGATTACGAAGAGTCCGCCGAAGAGGTTGGCCAGCGAGTCCTTGGCGGCGAAGCCCACGGCGATCCCCACGATCCCCGCGGAGGCCAGCCAGGCCGAAAGATCCAGATTCCAGGTGATGAGAAAGCAATAGATCGACAGACTGAAGACGACGATCTTACTCAGATTGTCGAAGAGCGGAAGAGTGCGCGCCTCGAGCCAGGTGACCCGATCGGCGAGTCGGCTCAGCCCGGTCAGCGTGGTCGAGGTCAGCCTGAATCCAGCCCCGGTCCAGAGCAAGATCGCCCCGGTCTGGATCGACGCCACGAGAACGCGATCAATGTCCGAGCTCCAACCTATCGTATTCACCGCAGCATAGAGTCCCACCAGGATCACGCTGAGGAAGACCGGGCGGTGCAGCAGCTGGACGATCTGATTGTCCAGATTCGTGTTCGTGAGCGAGGTCAGGCGCAACACGATTCGCGAGATCACGAGGTCCACGATTTTGGCGCCCAGCACCGAAATTCCGACGATCGCGATGGCACGCACCCACGCCAGGTCCTGGGCCTGCTGCGCAAAGGCGATCCACTCCTCCATTGCCATCTCCTCGTCTCTTCGGGTTACGCCGCGCTGCGGCAGGTCTCAGGATTCCGGTGCGGCTCTTTCGAGTCAGCTCCTTCGGGTCCACTTCTTCGGGTCCACTAGGACGTGGCGTCGTCGACGTCCGCCTCGAGCTGGCCCTGCCCCGGGCGCGGCAAGGGACCGCGATGCCACTGGTTGACTACGTTGCGCCGACTGATCTTCCACTCATCGCCCACGCGCACGACGTCGTCTTGATAGCGCACGCCCATGATCAGGTCCTCGATCGGGCTGTCGTCAGCCTCGATGTGGTAGGCCACGGCGTAGGTCTCGACGTGCCCAGCGTCGCCTTCGACTCGCAGGTACTGGTTCCCCATGAAGTGCATCGTGGCGTGATACTGGCGCACTCCCGGCTCCAGGAGTTTCAGATAGCGCTCGATGCCCGCCGTGCGCATCGTCCCCGACACCACGCAGTCCGAGTGAAAAACGGACGCCACGACGTCGAAGTCCCTGGTGTCGATGCCGTAGGCGTAGAGCTGAGGCAGCTCGCGGATCAACTCCCGATCGCGCAGCCAGCGCACCTGGCTGGTGAGATCGTCGCTCATTACGAGCTCCTTTCAGATTTCCAGTTTCGAGTTTCAAGCTTCAGGCCCGCGCTGGTGGGCGCAGGAATCGAGGCAAGAACAGGAGAATGGATCGCGCCGAGGATACCGCGACCGCTGCCCCGTCTGTACAGTCCAGCCATGCGTTTTTCCCTCTCCTTGCCCACGCTTCGAAATGCCTCGGATCCAGATCCCTATCGCGAGAGCTTCGAGCTCGCCCGCATGGCCGAAGAGGCGGGCTTCGAGACGGCGACGATCGGACATCATCATTTCATGCCGGGCAACGCCAGCGATCCGCTGACCTTGCTGGCCGCGGTCGCCGCCCGCACCAGCAGCCTGCGCATCGGGACCGGGATCTTCCAGCTCGCCATCCACAACCCGGTGCGCGTGGCCGAGCAGGTGGCGACGATCGACCAGCTCTCCGGCGGGCGGGTCTTCCTGGGGGTGGGCCTCGGCTGGTGGCCCCTCGAATACCAGGTCCACGGCTCGGAATTTCATCAGCGCGGGGCCCGCATGGAAGAGGCCCTGGAGATCCTCGAGCTGGTCTGGACCAGGGAGAAGACCTCCTGGAGTGGGCGTTTCTGGGAATTTCCGGAGCTGACCGTATACCCGCGACCCGTGCAGACGCCCCATCCACCCATCTGGGTCGCAGGGGTGGCCGACGCGGCCATCGATCGTGCGGCCCGGCTGGGAGATGCATGGCTCTGCGGCCCGGTGCAGTCGGTCTCGAAGTCCAAAGCCTGCCTCGAGATCTATCGCAAGGCTTGCGCCCGGGAGCAGCGCAAGGCGGATTGGATCCTTCGGCGCTTCGCCTGGATCGGGACCGATCGGCGTGCCATCCAGGAGGACGTCCTGCCCCGCTATGTCGGAGGTCTGATGGAGCATTGGAAAGAATCCGCCGAAGAAGAAGAGGAGAAAGCCCTCTTCGCGCGCATCGAAGCCGGCGAAGAAGTCCCACCCGAGGAGATCGCAAAGGATCGACTCCTCTGGGGCACGCCGGATGACGTGATCGCACAGATCGAGCATTTCCAACGCGAGACGGGCTGCGACCACGTTCATACCGCCTTCGGCGCGGGGCTACCCGCCGGCCACAGCGAGCGCTCCACATTAGGCGGCTTCGACCAGCATGCGGAGATGATCGAGCTCTTCGGCCGCGAGGTCATCCCCGCGTTTCGGTGAAGAGCTGGACGGGGAGCGGCGGACTATTCCCTCACCACCAGGTGGTCGCGCAGCTCATTGGCGTCGTCGTCTGCGATCGGAAAATGAGGTGATAGGAGCTCACCACAGCGCTCAATGGCCCGGATCATGCCTGCGGCGAGATCGTCGCGCTTCACGCCCTCGATCATCAGGTCGATCAGCTCTTGCCAGATCCCCGCGTCCAGGAGCTCGGCGATCGAGCGATCCGCGAGCACAACCGCGCGGTGCTCCATCAGCGACACGAAGAGCAGGATGCCGGTTCGGCCCTGTGTCTGACTCATCTCGAGCTCGAAGAACTCGACCTGCGCTCGCAGATCGACCTGTCGCGCCTGATCGATGCGTGGCGTCAGCCAGCGCTGGACGATGTCGAGACGCGAGAGACCCAGCGCCAGTCCGCCGGCGACCAGCCAGCACGCGCCGAGCCAGACCCAATAGGGCCCACCCAGCTCGACCATCCGCCCGGGAAGATCGAAGAGAAACACGCACAGCAGAAGCAACGTAAAGCTCGCCAGCGGAACGTGTCCGACGGTCGAGGAACGTCGCACCAGAAGCGGAACGATCTCCCCCGAAGTGCCCGACTCTGCAGCGGCAATGGCTTTCTCGATGCGCTCGGCACCATCGTTTCGGAGCGCGCGACGCGCCCAACCAGGTAGCTCTTCCGTCACCATCCCCCCGAAGCTCCACCGCCGCTAAAACCACCCCCGCCGCCCGAAAAGCCGCCGAAGCCGCCACCGCCACCGCCGAAACCACCCAGGCCCCGCCCCACGCCGTAGCCTCCCATGCCGCCCAAGAACATCAGAGGGAACAATCCCATTCGCATCGAGAAGACGGCGAGCACTAACAGCCCAACCAGGATCGTCTGAAAAGGGCCACCCCGAGCTCGCGAGCGACCGCCTCCTCGCCGAAGCTGTCCTTCGAGATAGGGCCTGAGGTCGATATCCGGGTTGGTGAGGCGGGCGATCTGATACACCCCGATCGTAACGCCCCCATTCATGTCGCCCGCCCGAAACAGCGGTGTGATGGACTCATCGATGATGCGCTTGGAATAGGCGTCGGTCAGAGATCCCTCGAGACCCTGGCCGACCTCGATGCGAACCTTGCGCTCGTCTCGAGCCACCAGCAGCAGCACACCATTGTCGGCCGCCTTGCTACCGAGCTTCCAGTCGTCGACGACGCGAATCGACGCCTGCTCGATCGTGAGTCCCGCGAGATCGGGAAGCGTCAACACGGCCAGCTGCGTTCCGCCGGCCTTCTCGAGCTGCTGGAGCGCCGACTCGAGCTGCTGACGAGTCACGGGAGACAGGATCCCTGCCTGGTCGGTGACGGCCGCGCGCAGCGCGGGGACCTCGAATTCCGCGGCGCCTGCGCTCCACGCAAGCAACAACGAAAACGCGAGCGCTCGAATGACCACGACCCCGGGGCGAATCATCATCTAGAAGGAGATCTCGGGTGTCTTTTCGACCGCCTGCTGCTCCGCGGCGTCGAGCGCCCACTGGGCCATCTTGTCATGGTGGTACAGAAGGCTGTTGGTCCAGCTCGAGGGCGGAACGCTGACCAGATTGTTGAACTCCTTGATGGCCTCGATGTGTCGTTGCCGCGCGATCGTGATGCGATTCTCCGTTCCCTCGAGCTGAGCCTGAAGCTCGCGGAAATTCCGGTCCGCCTTGAGCTCGGGATAGCGTTCCGCGACCACCATCAAACGACCCAGAGCCTGACTCAGTCCGCCCTGAGCCTGCTGGAACGCCTGAATCTGCTGCGGCGTGGCGCCAGCGGGATCGATGCTCACCCGGGTGGCATTGGCCCGGGCGTTGGTCACCGCCTCGAAGGTCTCCCGCTCGTGGCTCGCATAGCCCTTCACCGTACTGACCAGATTTGGAATCAAGTCGGCCCGGCGCTTATACTGATTCGTCACCTCCGCCACAGTCGCCTCGACCTGATTGACCGCTTTCGGAATCGACTGGACCCCGCAGCCCAAAAGAAAGAGATAGGAAAAGAGAAAGAGAAGACCGATCACAAGGCCTGTGACTCTCCGCATGACACCCCCTTGTCCAGGGCCAAGCGTAGCGCCAGACCTCTGCATCCGTCAGCTGCTCGCGTGCATTGCCAGAATATCGACGCTAAAGATACTGAAGATAAGAGGCAAAGAGGTAATAGGTAGAGGCCCCGTTTCATCAGCCGTCGCAAATTGGATCTCGCGCGGAATGCATCCGCGATCGCATGATGTTGCGGAACGATGACGTCGCGACTCCCACCCAGGAGAACCGCACCACCAACTGGACACGAGCAGGAACGACCAGCGAGCAGGAGCACCCCATGGATAGATCGGCCGTCGACTCAGAATCGGCGAGATCGCCCTCGAAGACGCCCGAGCGCGCCGACCAGCTACTCGACGCCGCCCGGGCCGTCGTGCCCATCCTGAGCGAGGAAGCCGAGGCGGGCGAGAAGGCCCGCTGCATCACTCCCAAGGCATTGCAAGCGATGCAGCAGGCCGGCGCCTTCCGGATGACCATGCCGCGTGCGCTCGGTGGCATCGAGGCGGACCCGGTCACGCAATACGAGGTGATCGAGGCGCTCTCGGTGGGAGATGGCGCTGCGGGCTGGGTCGCGATGATCGGCTCGGACGCGGGCTATTTTGCTGGTCGTGTGAGCCGCGAGCTCGCGAGGGAGCTGTTCCCGGATCCGGATCTCTTGACCTGTGGCTGCGCGGCGCCGACGGGCAAAGCGGAGCGCGTGGACGGCGGCTATCGGGTCAAGGGACGTTGGGCCTTCGCGAGCTGTTGCAGGCATGCAACCTGGTTCAATGCCGCCTGCATCGTCACCGAGGCGGGCAAGCCCGTGATGGATGAAGATGGCCGGCCCGCGATGCGGACGGCCGTCTTGCCGATCGGCGAGGTCGAGATCCTCGACAATTGGCATACGACCGGATTGTGCGGAACCAGCAGCAACGATATCGAAGTGCCAGACATCTTCGTCCCGGAGCGCCGGGTCGTGGGACGCGGGATGAGCGGCCACTGCGCTGAGGAGCCGCCCAGCCCGCTCTACGTCTATTGGATGATGATCATGTGCAATGTGTCCGGCGTGCCGATGGGCATCGCGCGCCGGGCGATCGACGAGGCCTGCGAGATTGCAAACGGGAAATTCGCCTATGGCACACAAGACCTGATCCGCGACGACGCGCTCTTGCAAGCGCGCATCGGCAAGGCCGAGACTGCGCTGGCTGCGGCGCGCGCCTTTCTGATCGATACCGTTGATGAGCTCTGGCAGACGCTTGTTGCGGAGAAGGAGCTTCCGCTCGAACTTCTCAGCCGATTCCGAATGGCCAACCTGCACGGCTTCCATGTGGCCCAGGACGTCACCCGGTCGATGTACGAGCTCGCTGGATCGAACGCCTTGTATCGACCCCACCCGCTCGAGCGGGGCTTGCGGGACGTCACAGTCGCGGCGAACCACCTCCTGGTTCGCGAGGGGGGTTACGCTGAGATCGGGCGCGTGTCACTGGGCATCGACCCGAAGAGCTTCGTCCTCTCGGGCTGAACTCCATCGGGCTGAACTCCATCGGGCTGAGCACTCTCGGATACTGAACGACACGGTCAACGGAGATTGAGATGACGGATTTCTTGGGACGTGTGGCAATCGTGACCGGAGCGGGGGCGGGAATCGGTCGAGCCTACGCGACGGCCTTCGCGAGCCGCGGCGCGTCGGTTGCCGTCGTCGACATCGACGAGAGCGCCGCGCTCGCAACGGCCGCGACCATCGAGGGCCAGGGCGGCTCGGCCCTCGGTTTGTGCGCCGACGTATCGTCCGAAGAGGACACGCGCAGCGCAATCGAGCGCATCGTGGAGCGTTTCGAAGCGATCGACGTACTCGTGAACAACGCCGGACTCCATCTCGGGTCCTACAACGAGACGACGGCGCTACCGATCGAAGAGTGGCGACGTTTGCTCGATGTCAACGTACTCGGTGCACTACTATGGTCGAAGTACGCCCGCCCTCATCTGGCTATTCGCCGTGGCGTCATCCTCAATCAATCGTCGAACTCTTCGACCATGGGCGTCGGGGCATATAGCGTCTCGAAGCTGGCACTGAATGGCCTCACGGTTTCATTGGCCCGAGAGTTCGAGCCCGATGGCATTCGAGTCAATGCGATTGCACCGGGATTCGTCCAATCCGACGCCGCGAAGGCCGGACTCTCGGAAGAGCACAAGGCCCGTGTCGTACAGGGTCAGATCACGAAACACGTCGGACAGATCGAAGACCTGATCGGCACCGCGCTCCTGCTCTGCTCGGAAGAGACGACCTTCGTCAACGGTCAGACCTGGTTCGTGGATGGGGGCTGGCAGGTCGGCCTCTAGCCCGGATTATTCATGAAGGTCCGACTGCGGCGGCACATCTCCGCGCTCTGGCTGAAGAAATCGGCGTCCGGCTGCTCGACGTAGGGTAAACTACAAGCCGCGGCCGAACCCCGATTTCTTTAGCCAGAACACGAATCTGCACTACTCGCTCTGCCGCGCAGAGCTCCCGCTACGGACCTTCATGAATAATCCGGGCTAGGGTCTGGGGAATCGATCCTCGAGTCGGCCGCTCATCTGTTGGCCTGATCGAATGAGCGCGTCGAATGACCCGGGCGGGCGTTCTCTCGACTCGATGCTACGCGCCGCGGTAGCTGGTCGCTGGAGGAGTTTGAGGGGCAGCCGGGAATTCGCGCATCCTCTCCACATAGTTCGAGACTCCGGTTTCCATCGCGGACATGGAACGCTGAAAGACGCCCCGGAAGTCCTCCGGAGCAGCCAAGAACAACTCGACGCAGACCCAGACGTTGTCCTTGACGATATAGACTTTGGACACTTTCGACACCGCATTCGAGTGGTCTGCCGTCTGCAGAACCCTTGATCGCTCCCCATCGTCCTCGATCTCCCAGATGTTGGCGAGCACCAGCCGAAAGAATTCCGGATCCTTTTCAGAAACGATGATGAAGTACGTACGACCCTCGCGTTTGAATTTCACATCCCCATCGCTGTCGATGCTAGGCCTGTATCCTTCCGCCGAGAGATACTCGACATAGAGGCGCTGCAACTGCTCCTTGTTCCGGGCGCCCGCTGCCTGATCTTTGGCCCCGGCTGCACCGGTCGACAAGACCAGAATCAAGGTGACGGCTCCGAGAGCTGCCTTTACGAAATTCATTTCCCCGATCTCCCCATACTTTGCCTACGAATTCCACCTCAGCTTCAGCGCAGTTGCAGTCAGTCCAGATTCGTCGTCATGCGCCGGCGACTGCGATCACCTCGACCCGATCGAATATGGACGCTGCAACCACTATCCATCCCATTCCATTCCACCCCATCTCACCCCGCCGCACCCTCTCGAGTTCGCGCAAGACACAACTCATCCCGCGAATGCATCCCAGTTGCACACTCGAGGCCGTGCCGAGATGCCTACCGAGGCCTCCGACAAACACCCACAGCCTCGCGTAGTCTTGGATTGAGCCGGCACTCGCTTCGGATCAGCAAAGATGAGCGTCCGTCGGCACTGATTTTCGGTGCTTCGAGCTTCGAACTTGAGAGCCTCCCGGCCCCCAAACCGTCACGGAAGAGCCGACCACTAAGCGCAACTGACCCGGGCACGAGGGCGGCCTGATTCAGCCCCTGCCGGAACTCGATCGGTGCACAATCTCCGCCGACGATCTTCGCCGGGCCAGAGCAACTCCCGACCCGCAGCATCGATCGATCGCGCGGTCTCTCGAGGGGCCCTTTACGCCCCCACTCCTTTGCCCCGAACGGCTGCGCAGCGGCTCCTCGAGGTCGCTCTGATGGCTGGCGTCTTCGTCGGAGTTGGCGAAGGCCGAAAAGATCCGGTTGCGATGAGGGCCTCGCGGATGGGCTAGGAAAAGCCCAGACTCTCCATATCGACGACGTTGCGCAGCGGCTTGCCCTCGACAAAACGCTCGACGTTGTCGACAAAGAGATCGAAGACGTCCTCCATGTAGCGGTCGACCGAAACCGAGGAGTGGGCCGAGATGTAGACACCGGGCAGATCCCAAAGAGGGCTCCCCGGATCCAGCGGCTCCGGATCGAAGACGTCGAGGACCGCGGCCCCGAGCTTCCCCGCCCGCATCGCATCTGCGAGTGCGGCTTCGTCGAGCAGGGCACCTCGCGCGACATTGACGAGCACCGCGTCACTGCGCATCGCCGCCAGGGCCTTGGCATCGATGAGCTTGTAGGTCTCGGGCGTATCGGGAGCCGCGACCACCACAGCGTCGCATTGGCCTAGCATCGCATCGAGTTCGGGCGGAGCGAAGAGCGCATCGACGTGTTCGGAGCGATCGCCCGGGCGAGCGCTGCGCTTGAGCCCGAGCACGCGGCAGCCCAGGGCACGCGCGCGCACTGCCACGGCGACGCCGATATTGCCCAGGCCGACGATCCCGATCGTGGAGCCCGCAAAGGTGCGCCCATAGGTTCGCTCGAACTCGTGTCGGGTCTGATGGAGGTCGGTTTCCCGCAGACGCTTCCAGATCTGGAGAAGGCGCGCGATCACCCATTCCGCCATCGAGCCCGAGCTGACCCCGGCCGCGTTGGTGAGAATGACAGAGCCATTCGGGCCGAGACCCGCCTTGCCGAATTGTTCGACGCCGGCCCCGATGCCCTGTGCCCAGCGCAGATTCGGCGCGCGCTCGGGCAGGCGATCCGGCGTGTGGAGGGCCACCAGGACATGTGCGCGCTCATAGCAAGCCTCGCGCTCGGCCAGCACACTGAGCGCCCAGGGGGGCGGCTCGACATAGGGCTCTACCGGCGAAGCCGTGAGCCAGTCGCCCTCTGGGTCGATCGGCAGGATCTCGGGCCGAACTCCGGGGATGGCGCGGAGCCGCTCGAGATGGGATTCATCGTGGAAGGCCGGCAAGCCCAGGCACACCACGCACTGCTCGGTTCTGGTCACGTCTGTCTCCATTTCTTCAGCTGATCTCAAGGTTACCTTGCCAGAAAGCTTTCGAGCATTTATGCTGGCACGTCTCATGGAAGAAAGCACGGACTGGCTCAAAGATCTGCTCGACGCCTGGAAGCGAGAGTACCCCGCCGTCGAGACCACGGCTCTGCCGCCGCTGGTGCGGCTGGCGCGCCTGGCGGTCTTGATCGAATCCTTCCAGGCCGAGGTCCTCGAGCCCTTCGAACTCACCGCCAGCGACTATTCGGTGCTGGCGGCGCTGCGCCGAGCGGGACGCCCCTATGCCCTCAACCCGAGCCAGCTCTACAGCCGCCTCGAGCGCTCCTCCGGCGGGATGACGAAGATCCTGAAGCGGCTCGAGCAGAGCGGATTGGTGGGGCGCAGCCCGGATCCGCTGGACGGCCGCAGCAGCCGAGTGTCGCTGACGCCGGACGGTCTCGAAGCGCAGGACCGCATCTTCTACGCCTTTCTGACGGCGACCGACCGGTTGCTTTCCTCTCTCTCCGCCCCCCGCAAGAAGGAGACCGATCGGGTGCTGCTCGAGCTCCTAGACGTCTTCGAAGGACACTTGGCCCGAAGAGCGCCGCGTTCGTGAGCCGAGGTAGAATTACCGGAGGCTGCGGAGCTGGTCTGGTGTCGCGCCGAATTCTGATCATCGAGGAAGGGCGTCATGAGTGAGCAACCTGCCGTCGATGTCTGCGATCTTCCCGGGCCTGCCGTGGCAGCCGGTGCGCGCTCGCAGCTCGTCGCCGAGATCGAGCTGACCGGCGAATCACCCGAAGCCCTGTTGACGCTCTTCGAAGAGCGCGGCTGGGGTGATGGTCTTCCCCTGATCGCACCGACGCCGGAGCGGGTCGAGGCGATGCTGCGCGCGGGCTGCGAGACATGCGACGCCGATGAAGTGATCGCCAGCCTGCCTCCACGGGACGGTCAGGCAACTCGACGCCTGCTGGCGGTAAACGCCGTACTGGCCGGCTGCAAGCCGGGGATCCTACCCATCCTCGTAGCCGCGGTGCGAGGGCTCGCGACTCCGCGGATCAACCTGCGAGGTGTCAACGCCACCACTCACCCCGTCGCACCGCTCTTGATAGTGCACGGGGCTGTAGTCCGGGCACAGGGCTTCAACGCCGGGCTCGGCACCTTCGGCCCGGGAAACCGCGCGAACGCCACGCTTGGACGGGCAGTTCGGCTGGTCCTCCTGCACGTCGCCGGAGCGCGACCGGGCGCGGGCGATGCATCGACCCAGGGCCAACCCTCCAAGTACACCTACTGCATTGCCGAGAACCTCGAGGCATCTGCCTGGGAGAGCTATCCGCGTAGCTGTGGAATCGACGCCGCATCCGCGGTCACGCTGCATTGCGGAGAGAACCCGCACAACTTTCACGACATGGAGACCGACTCTCCGGGTCCCCTGCTCGACAAGGCTGCCAGCGTGATGGCGACCCTCGGCTGCAACAATGCACCGGTCTCCTCGGCGGAGTTCTTCGTCATCCTCGGCCCCGAGCACGCGGCCACGATCGCTGCCGCGGGCTGGGCCCGGCGAGACGTGCAGAGCTACCTCTTCGAGCGAACCCGGCTACCCGCTCGCGTGCTGCACGGCGCCTTCGAAGTGACTCAATACAGGCCGTGGTTGCACGCCATGGGGGACGGCGATCTCGTGCCCCTCTGTGATCACCCGGAAAAGTTTCGTGTTCTGGTTGCCGGTGGCCCCGGCAAGCACTCCTGCGTGGTGCCGAGCTGGGGGATGACCCGCAGCGTGACGCTACCGATCGAACCCTGAGGAAGAAGCTTTGCAGATCTACTCACCCGAAGGAAAAGTGGGATCTTCGATGACGGCGCTCGCCCAGTTTCCGGAGGTTCTCTCCGGCAAGCGGGTGCTCGGCCTCGACAACGGCAAGCCCGGCGCGGATGTGCTCCTGCGCCGCCTCGCCGACGGCCTGGCGGCTCGCGGTGGGGCCGTCGTCGCGGGAATCATTCGAAAGGGCAGCGCCGCCACGCCCTGCGAGGAAGACTTGCTGGAAGAAATCTCCGCTCGGGCCGACGTGGTCCTGACGGGGACGGCGGATTGAGGCTCCTGCACGTCGTGGAGTCTCCACGACACGCGGCGCCTCGAGGCCCTGGGACTACCGACGGTGGTCCTGACGACAGATGCCTTTGCGCTGTTGACGCGGGAGTCCGCGCGCAACGAGGGCATCGAAGAGGCGCGCATCCTCACGCTCTCCCACCCGATCGGGGGCGAGAGCGAGGAAGCTCTCTTCGCCAAGGCGGATCACGCGCTGGACGCGCTTCTGGCTCTCGCAAGCCAGCCCGCCTAGCCCTCCGCAAGCCCACAGCCAACGTCGAGGAGGAGACAGGAATGAGACGCTTCGGACACTACGTCATCGACGCCTCGGCTCTCTTCCCTCCCGGCTCGGCTGCAGAGTGGGTGAGGGGGGACCCGAAGTTCGCCGCCGCCGGTCATTCGTCCGACTACTGTTACTGGGACTGCGAAAGCCCCGATTCGGCGAAGAACCTCGAGACCCGGGACGACCTCAGTCCGGGGGGCAAAGGGGCCGCTCTTCGCTGGAACTGCCGCACGTTTCTACAACCCTAACCTTCAACCTTCCACTTTCAGGTGATCCGACATGACAAAGATCCAGATCCTTCCCGTTACCCCGACAATTGGAGCCGAGGTCAAAGGCGTCGATCTCCTCACCGCGCTGAGCGAGGATGAGGTGGAGGTGCTTCGCAAAGCGCTGCTCGAACACCTCGTCCTCTTCTTTCGAGATCAGGACATCGGACCCGAGCAGCAGGTTGCCTTCGCGCAGCAGTTCGGCGAGATCAGCGTCCCGCCCATCCTGCCCGAATCGGGCATACAGCCCGAGGTCATGATCCTCGACCAGACGAGCCCCAAGGACCAGGGCGCGGACAATTGGCACAGCGACAACACCTTCATGGAAGAGCCACCCAAGGCCGCAATCCTCAAGGCCACACGGCTTCCGAATGTAGGAGGCGACACCCTTTTCGCGAGCGCTGAAGCAGCCTTCGAGGCCCTATCGCCCCCGATGCAGAAGATGCTCTCCAAATTGACCGCCGTGCACGACATCACCAAGCCGCTGCGCACGGCGGCCGCAGCGGGACTCACGAACTTCGATATCGAAGCTCTCTCGAAGCAGTGGCCTGCCGTCGAGCACCCCGTCGTTCGCACCCACCCCATCACGGGTCGCAAGGGGCTGTACGTGAATCGAAATTCGACGGTCGCGCTCAAGGGGCTTACGCAAGCCGAAGGCGAACTGCTGCTACCCTTCCTGTGCGACCACATCCGCTCCCCCGAGTTCCAGTGCCGCCTCCGGTGGGATCTGAACACGGTCGCCTTCTGGGACAACTGCTCGGTGCAGCATTTCGCCGTACCGGATTACAACGAGCGCCGCATCATGCAGCGGGTCACGCTCGCGGGAGACAAACCGTTTTGAGCAAACAGGACGAGCAGACGAAAGGAATGCGCTTCCGCCATAGCGATGACGAGAAATGGCAGGAGGTTCGTGCCCTCGAGCTTCCGAGCGGACGGGTCAGTGTCAAAGAGAAGTGGTTCGAATTTTCGGATAAGTTCCTGAGTCTCTACGCCAAGTGGGATCCCGGAATGATGATCCACAAGCACGGCCATAACAGCGAACACGTGGTCTTCGTCCTCGAAGGCTCGATGAGCTGCGGTGACGTGGAGTGCACGAAGGGAATGCACATCACCCTCGACCAGGGTTCGGCCTTCGGCCCCTTCATCGCGGGTCCCGAAGGTGTTGAACTCTTCGAGGTGATGATGGGGGACCCACGCTCCTGGGCAGCGGATACCGAAGGCTTCGATCGGCTTCTCGAGGAGAAGGGAGCCAAGCGCCTTCCCAATCCACCGATCGATATGCCCGATTGGCTGAAAGACACTCGAAACTAGAACGAGAGCCTCGACCGGGACCGCCGATGGAGACTGCAGCCTACAACGGCTCCGCCCGAGGAGCGGGCCGAACATAGCGCAGATGCGGGCGTGGTTTTCTCGACTTTTCGCAAAGCAAAGGGGAAGCCAGTGTCGAGGTCTGATCAGAGAGGATTCCAGTGCTAGTCGATACCCACGTCCACGTGGTTTCTTCCGACCACGACCGTTATCCGCTCAGCCCACGCTCCTTGTCTGGCACCTGGTATCTGGACGCTCCGTGCAGCGCGCCGGAGCTCGCCAAGCAGATGGAGGCCAGCGGGGTCGACGGCGCCATCCTGGTCCAGGGCGTCGGGGCCTACAGCTACGACAACCGCTACGCGGTCGAGAGCGCGCAAGCCAATCCGGATCGCTTCGTCTCGGCCTCTTGTATCGATGTCCTCGCACCCGATGCACGAGAACGCCTGGACCACTGGGCGAGCGTGCCCGGCATGCAAGGCATTCGAATATTCGCGATCGGAAGCGAAGTCGATTGGCTGGACGATCCGGGGACCTTTCCGATCTGGGAGCGCGCGGCCGAGCTCGGCCTGCACGTGATCGTGACGACGCTGTCCGAGCAGCTGCCGCGGCTTCGAAATCTACTCGCGCAGTTTCCCGACACCGCCATCTCGCTCGATCACTGCGGCTTCCCCGATCCGGAGAAGCCGGAACCCCTGCTCGCTCTGGCGGAGTTCCCCAACCTGTACCTGAAGCTCACCACCCATCTACTGGATGCGGCCACCCAAAAGTGGGGCACGCCAGCGGGCATCGTCGACGTCCTGGTGGATCATTTCGGCGCTGAGCGGATCATGTGGGGCTCGGACTTCTGTCAAACCCACGATCGATCCTACGCAGAGCTCGTCGAGCTCGGACGTCGCGCCTTCGCGGGCCGTAGCGAGCAAGAGCGCGCGCTGTGTCTCGGTGGCACCGCCCGCAGCCTATGGCCCGGACTGGCGGCCTCCCGCTAGCAGCCCACTCCTGACCCCTGCATCTTCGAACCGGCATCCCTTGGTGCTGTGAAATTCCGAACCAGCGGGTCCTCGCGAGCGACTATGCGCCGAGCTCGTGCCGCTTGCGAAGGCGGATCGGAATCGCACTCTGTCGTGCCGCGCCGGAGATCGGGTCGTAGTCATGGTCCACGGAAACCAGCGCCGCAATCGAGCTCCCGACCTGCCGCGGATCCCCATCGTCTGCCGGGTCTCCGCCGAAGCAGTGGGCCATCGAAACGACTCCAGGGCGCAGGTCCTCGGCGGCCTCGACGATGGCGGAAATGGCGCCGTCCTCCGATTCGATCGTCACCAGCTCACCACTGGAGAGACCGAGTGTGGCCAGGTCGTTCGGGTGGAGATAGGCCGGATTATAGGCGAGCTCGTCGGCCGATCTCGGCAGGTCCTGACCCACGGAGTTGCTCATGTATTTGACACGACGCGGAATCAACAGGTGGGTGAAGTCTCCGGCTGCTCCGACCCTGCCCGCCGCCGCGGCGGGCGCTTCTCGAATGGCAACGAGTTCTTTCATCATTTCCGTGGCGGCCACGTCCAGGCGCGCCTCCACGCCGGCAATCGCGGGTGCGACGCGCACATCGATCTCCTCGAAGAGGTGCCCGCCTTCGTATTGCGCGATTTCACGAATCGGCACCTTGGGAGCCGGCCGCACCAGCTCGAAGAGATCGAGGGGGTCGGGTTTCGCAACTGTGTCGAGGATGCCGCCCGGGAGCTCGAGCTTTGTCCCCATACGACGGGCGAGCCCGATGAAGAAATCAGTCTCGTCCGTGATGTCGCCCTGGGTTTCAGCGAGCGGCCCGGTGTACTGGCTGAAGGGCTTCTCGAAGAAGTAGTCCCCCAAGAAGGTTAGTTCGGCCCGCTCGCTAAAGTGGGTCGAGGCAATTACGTAGTCGGCTCTCTGGCAGCTGGGTGTAAGCCGGACGTCGAGACATACCAACAGCTCGAGCTCATCCAGCGCCCGCAGCGTCCGCTGCTGGTCGGGCCAGGCCAGCACCGGATTCCCACCGACCACGATCATGGCGCGCACCTGTCCCTCGCCGGGAGTCAGGATCTCATCGGCCAGAGCGGCGGTGGGCATCTCCTGGTAGACCTGGCGAAGTCCGCGAATCCGAGAGATCTCCGCGTTCGCGCTGGGGCTCAGGTCGGGCGGCAGGAACTCCGGTGGCAACGCCTGGGCGGGTCGCGGCAGATCTGGGCTCAGTAGGCTCGGCATATTGACCACTTCGCCCTCGCGACTCCAGCGCCCGCAGACGCTATTCAGGCTCTGAACGAGGTGCTCCGAGAGATTGGGGTGCGGCGCCATGCTGGGCCCGGTCCCGGTGCTGGCGATGCCGCGCGGACCCGCTGCGAAGAGGCGGGCCGCGGCAACGATCTGCTCGCCCGGAACGCCGCTGCGCTGCGCGGCGTACTCGAGCCCAAAGTCATCGACCGCCGCGCGCAGCTCGCCGAGCCCGCGGACGTGTTCGGCGCAAAACTCCCGATCTTCGAGCCCTTCGTCCAACACGACGCGAAGCATTGCCGCCAGCAGGGTGGGATCCTCGCCCGGAATCAGCTGCAGGTGCAGATCGGCTTGACGCGCGAGCTCGGTGCGGCGCGGATCCATTACGATTAGCTTGAGACCTCGCTTGCGCGCTCTCCCCAAAGCCGTCGGGTAGTAGCCCGGCGGACCACCGTGCTGATACTGCCCGGAGACGAGGGGGTTCTGTCCGATCAACAAAATGACGTCCGCCGTCTCGAAGGCGTGCGGGCCACCGCCCCAGACACCGTGGAACCAGGGACTGATCGTCTTGGCCGGCTGGTCGATACTGGCCGAGCTACAGCGCATCACCGAGCCAATGCCGTGATGCCAGGCCTTCACGATTTCAGCCAGCGCGCCATTGCCCCAACATCCCGTTCCGGTGTACGTGGCCACGCAGCGCGGTCCGTAGCGATCGATCAGCTGCGTCAAGCGAGCGGCGATTTCATCGAGCGCCATTTCGCTCGCGATCGGCTCGAGATCCTGGCCGTCCACGCGCGCGAGACACGAGCGCAGCCGATCGGGGTGGTTGACGATGGCGGGAATTCGGCGCCCTTTGATGCAGCTGTAGCCACGGCTGAGCGCGTGCTCGGGGTCGCCGCGCACACTCAGCAGCTGCCCGTCTTCAACGTCTGCGGTAATTCCACAGTAGGCAGCACAAATTCGGCAGAAGGAGCGTCTGGTCTTCATGAAGTCCTCACACATCCAAACCGAAAGCTCACACTGCACTGTCGGTTGGAATTCGTCGCCGGCACGGCTGCGGGATGGGCTGATCGACGAGGCTCTGAATGCCCCATGGCCACGCCATCCGGGTGGCTGGCTGGATGGGTCGGGATGGTCGGTATCGAAGAGCAGGTTCTCGTCGCCAAGGAGCTCGATGATACTCGGAAGTGTCATCTCGTCGCCACGCGCCGCAACGAAGAAGCTCTCCTCTCCCTGCGCCGCAGGGGGTGGAGCGCGGCCAAAGCGCTGCAGATGGGCCTCGTCCACGAGCTCGTGCCCGAGCCGGGATTCGATGGGGAAGTCGATCTGTAATGTGCGAAGCTCGTGGCGGGTGGCCCAGACGCCATCCCCCCGCGAAGCGCTCGCTCCACTGGGAAAAGGAGAGAGGCAAGAAAGCGTTCGAACGAGTAGCGGCCCTGCCCGAGCGATCCCAGCGAAGGCTGCTCTTCGAGAACGCGATGAATCTCTACAAACTACCAACCTCGGCGCTCGGCCGGCACCACGCGGCCCCGCCCACTCAGAACGTCTAGAGTCTGGTCGGCACCTGGTCGGCCCAAGAAGAAGCCATGAAAGGAACCCCATGATTCATCTCTACGGCAGCCCCCACAACCGAGCTTTCCGCACATTCTGGATGCTGGAGGAGCTGGGCCTCGACTACGAGCACACGCTGCTCGACACGCAGGGCGGAGAGACGCGCACGGCCGAGTTTCTGAAGATCAACCCCAACGGACATGTCCCGACCTTGGTCGACGGAGACGATGTGGTCTGGGAGTCGATGGCCATCAACCTGTATCTAGCGAAGAAATACGGCGGCGAGCTGGCCCCGAGCTCGATCACCGAGGAGGCGGCCAGCTACCAGTGGAGCTTCTGGGTGATGAGCGAGGTCGAACCCAATCTGCTCCGCTACGGCATGAACACCCAGTTCCTGCCAGAAAACGAGCGCGACCCGAAGGCAGCGGCAGAGGGCAGAGAGGCGCTCGAGAAGGCCATGTGCGTGCTCGACGGCGAGCTCGAGGGGAAAGCGTGCATCTCGGGAGCTCAGTTCAGTGTCACCGATCTCAACGTCGCAGCGGTGCTCTCCTGGACGAAGCTGATGGGCTACGACATCTCGAGCTACAAGAACGTCGAGCGTTGGCTGGCAGAGTGCCTGAAGCGACCGGCGGCGCAACGAGTCCAGGCCATGAACTGAGCGCACCGCGAAGGCCGATGCGAACACCGATGCGAAGGCCCACCGCTACTGTGCCGTGAACGACTCGCCCGGCAGCACCAACACCAGATGCTCGAGCAGCGCCGAGCCCCAAACAGTGCAGCCGGCCGTCGGCCCGAGCGACGCTTTCGAGATCCACGCCCGGATTCAGCGAGCGAATGGCGAGGGCGCTGTCCGCCCTCAGTCGATGAATCCGTAGAGCTTGCCGGCGTTCTCGCAGAAGATCTTGTGCTTCTTGGCCGCGTCGATCCCTCGCGCCATGTCGTCGATGATATCGCGCGAGTGGGGCCAATCGTTGATGTGATGGGGAAAGTCGCTGGCCCACATGATGTTTTCCACGCCGACCGAGTCGCAATTCTGGACCCCGTACGGGTCTCGGATGATGCCGACCTTCCAGTTGCGCTTGAAATACTCGCTGGGGCGTCGCTCCAGGTTCACATCACACCAATGGCGGTTGCGGCGATAGCGATCGTCCATATCCCCAAGCAGGTAGGGGACCCAGCCAGCGCCGATCTCGCCGCCCACCATCTGGAGTCCGGGGAATCGATCGAAGACTTCGTTGAAGATCATCTCGCAAATCAGGACGGGCATGCGGCTCATGGTCGACGCGAGTCCAATGATCTGGGCTGCGCCGCCCTTCTTTGCGGCGACCTTGGGAGCCTTGTAGCCCGCCGGGACGAGGCCGATGTGCACGTGGACCGGCATCTCCAGCTCTTCGGCCGCAGCCCAGAACGGGTCATCTTCAGGTGAGAGATTGCTGGCGCCGCTCGGCCAGGAGGCCAATCCGACACCGACGGCGCCCGCCTTCTTGGCTCGTTGGAGCTCGGCGACCACAGCCGCGGTGGAGAGTCCGGGCATCTGATGAATGGCGCCGAGGCGCTCGGGGCATTCCGACACAAACTCGCTGATGAAGTCGTTATACGCCTGCATGCCGGCGATCTGGAACTCCGAGTCACCGACCGTCATGAAGTAGATCATCGTGCGCTGCGGCGGAAAGAACACCGCCGCATCGATGCCATCCTCGTCCATCAGCTCCAGGCGGCCCTTGGGCTGGGTGATTCCCGGGTGCATGTCCGCATAGCGCACGCCAGTCCACTTGAGATCCTTGGGCTGCGTCCCCATGGCGGCGACCAGCCCGAGCGACTCCGCGTTTTCACCCAGCAGCCAGGCGTCTCCCCCGTCTTCGTCCTGGACCAGCTTGGGCGCCTGGTCTTGGTACTTCTGGGGGAGGTACTTCTCCCAAAGGTCTACAGGCTCGATCACATGCTGATCACAGTCGATGATTTCGTATTCACGCATTCCAACTCCTTTGCTCATCTGGGCGGGTGGCCGGCCGGGGGCGGGACGACGCTGAGCCGACAAAGCGGCACCCGGGGGTGTCACGCACCACCATGTCGTGGATCCCGGCCGCGATGTCGCAGCCGAGAATCGTGTCGTCGTGGTGGGGTTTTCGCGTGGCCAATTCGTTTGTAAATCTCAGGATTCGGGGTCTCCCCGAGCGCGATCCGACGCTAGCAGAACCCGCGGATCCCGGTGCCGTTTCGGCTCCCTGCTGCCGGCCGGGAGTCTGTGCGGCAGAAGGCGTCTATGGCCAAGCGGAGACGGCCCGCTGGCAAGGCGTGAGAGCGCCGCTTTAGTGGACTACAGCAAGGGGAGAAAGCGCAGCTTTCGAGCACGACGCAGCCAGCGGGATTGGATCCGCGTCTGGATGCGTGCGCCTTGCGCCGCGCAGATTCCTAGCTGCGCTCGAGCCCCTTCAGCTGGCCGTCGGCGCGCCAAGCCTCCAGGATCTTGATGAACTCGACCGATCCGCCCCCGTAGAAGCCGTCCTGATCGCTGCCGGGGTTCCCCTCGTTGTTGTAGTAGCTGGGTGTGCAGTCCAGACGGAAGTCACCGCCCTTGCTCGCGAGGCGAATGATCGTGTCGACCCACTCTGCCTCGGCTTCTTCCGAGACCTCGACCGTGCGCAGATCCTTGTCGATGGCACTCTTGACGATGTATGCGAGCTGCTTGCCCTGCTCGCCAAGCATGTGGGGATAGCTCACCGTGATTCCGGACTGCACATTGCTCATGACGAAGAAGCAGTTCGGAAAGCCGCGCACGTGCATGCCGTGGAGCGTGCGAGTGCCGTCCGACCAGTGTTCCGTCAAGCTCCGGCCGCCCCGACCGTAGATCTCGTACCCGGCTCGCTGGGCGTATGAGGTTCCGACCTCGAAGCCACTGGCATAGATCAGGCAGTCCAGCTCGTATTCCTTCCCATCGACCACGACGCCCTTCTCTGTCACCCGGTCCACGCCGCGGCCATGGGTATCGACGAGCGTCACGTTGGGACGGTTGAAGGTCTCGAGGTACTCGTTGTGGAAGCAGGGGCGCTTGCAGAACTGGCGGTAGTAGGGCTTGAGCGCCTCCGCCGTCGCTTCGTCTTTCACGGTGGCGTCCACTCGGGCCCGGATCTCCTCCATCTTCTGGAAGTCTGCGGTCTCCATGGTCTTGGCTATCGCTTCCGGCGAAACGTCGGGGTCGTCGTCCTGCTGGACCATGTTGGTGAGATTGCGAATGATGTCGGTCCAGCCGTCGTTGACCAGGTCCTCTTCCTGGAAACCACCCGAGACGAGAATATTGAAATTGTCCATGCGCCCCTGGTGCCAGCCTGGCTTCAGATCCTTCGCCCACTCCGGGTCGGTGGCACGATTGGCCTTCACGTCGACCGACGACGGGGTGCGCTGGAAGACGTAGAGGTGTTCAGCGGCCTCGCCCAGATGCGGAACGCATTGCACTGCCGTTGCGCCGGTGCCGATGATACCGACGCGCTTTCCCTGCAAACCCGTCAGGTTTCCGTCGCCGTCGCCGCCTGTGTACGTGTAGTCCCAGCGGCTGGCATGGAACGTGTGGCCCTTGAAGCTCTCGATTCCGGGAATCCCGGGCAGCTTCGGGCGGTTGAGTATCCCGAGCGCCATGCACACATAATGCGCCTTGATGCGATCACCGCGATTCGTCGAGATGATCCAGCGGGCGGCATCCTCGTCCCAACACACCTCCGTGACCCTGGTTTGAAAGCAGACGTCCCGGTAGAGGTCGAATTTCCTGGCGATCCGCCGACTGTGCTCGAGAATCTCGGCCCCACGCACGTATTTTTCCTCGGGCATGTAGTCGGTTTCTTCGAGCAACGGCAGATAGACGTAGGACTCCACATCGCAGGCGGTACCGGGGTATCGGTTCCAATACCAGGTGCCGCCGAAGTCGCCGGCACCGTCGATGAAGCGGATGTCCTCGACCCCGGACTCCCGCAACCAGGCACCGGCCAGAATTCCACCGAATCCGCCCCCGACCACCACCACCTCGACCTCGTCCATCAGCGCTTCGCGCTCGAAGCCGGGCTCCACGTAGGGATCGTCGAGGTACTGGGCAAACTCGCCCGTGACCTGGAGGTATTGGTCGTTGCCGTCGTCGCGAATGCGCTTGTCCCGCTCCTCACGGTACTTTGCGCGCAACGTTTCCTCGTCGAATCCGGGGGCTCCCGCCTCTGAATCGGTCTGCGTCGAATCGTAGCTTTCGGTCGCCATGCTGGAACTTCCCCTGATGATCGCGCTCACGCGATCAATTGATAATCCTCGAGCTTCGGCTCGCTCATCTCCTGATGGAATCGCTTCTGGCTCCAGGGCCAGCTGGCCGGGACGCCTTCGGCATCCAGGTACCAGCTGTTGCAGCCCGTCGCCCAGATGGTGTTCTTCGCCGCCTCGATCCGCTCGGAATCGAATCGGACCATCGCCTCGGAGCTGGCGCTCACCTCCCGACAGCGGCCCGCGCGTATGAATTCGATCAGCTGGGAGATGTAGGCCATCTGCCGCTCGGCGATATCGATCAGCGAGAAATTCCCGACCGGGCCGTTGGGCCCGTTCAACATGAAGAAATTCGGAAAACCCGGAATCGAGATCGAAAGATAAGCGTGGGGACGCTTCGCCCAAACGCTTTCCAGCTTCATCCCGTCGCGACCGATCAGATCCATGGGACGCATGAATCGATCCGCCTTGAAACCGGTCGCCAGAGCCAGCAGATCGAGCTCGATGAGTCGCCCATTGCGAAGCCGCACGCCTGCGGCCTCGACGCACTCGATTTCGTCGGTGACCAGCTCGACGTTCGGATGTTGGATCGCATCGTAGTAGTCCGGCGAGAAGATCATGCGTTTGCACGCGGCGCGATAGGTCGGTCGAAGCCGTTCTCGCAGCTCGGCGTCTTGCACGTTGTTCTCGAGGTTCTCCAGGACGACCGCTTCGATCTCCTTCATCGCGGGAGAATCGGGATTGATGATTGCGTCTGTGAATCGCGCAACGCCCTCACCGCCATCGAAGCCCCGCTTCAGCTCGAGCATCAGCTCCGGGTTCTCGCGAAAGGCGGCCCTCTCCTCTGCGGAATAGGCCGGGTTCTCCGAGGGCATGATCCATTGGGCGGTGCGCTGGAATTGGTACAGCGCGCCGGCACGGGAGGCGAGCGCCGAGATGATCTGCACGCCGGTCGACCCGTTGCCGATGATCCCGATTCGCCGGCCATCGAGCGGGACGTCGTGATCCCAGCGAGCGGTGTGGAACAGGTCCCCCTCGAAGAGGTCGAGGCCCTCGATATCGGGATAGTTCGGGTGGTGAAGCACGCCCGTCGCAGCGATCACGACGTCGGCTTCGTCCCGCAGCCCGCTCTTCATCTCGAGCCGCCAACGCCCGCCCACGTGCTCACAGCGGACGATCTCTTCGTTGAAACGAATCATTTCGGTGACGCCGAATTTCTCCGTCGCAGCTTCGAAATAGGCCTGGATTTCATCTCCGGGGGGATAGCGATGGCTCCACTCGGGATTGGGCTCGAAGGTGTAGGTGTAGGAATGGGACGACACGTCACAGGTGAGACCCGGGTAGGTGTTCTCCCGCCAGGTGCCACCGACCCGATCCGCCTTTTCGTAGATCGTGATGTCGGAATGTCCGGCTTCACGCAGCTTGATGCCGCTCAGAATGCCGGCCATCCCCGCGCCGATCACGATGAATCGCAGATCGTCTCTGTTTCCGTTCGTCGCCATCTCTATTCCTCCGATTCAATTGTTTGCAAAGGGCAGCGAATTCATCGCCGGCCCAACGCTAGTTCTGCGGTGATCGCCAGAGCGTTCATGACTTCTTCCGACGTCCGCCTGCCGGTAGCCATTTGAACGAGAGACGAGAAGAGAACGTGTCCCAGCACCATCCCGAGCAGCTCCGTATCGAGCTCACCCTCGGCATCGATGATGGTCTCGAGGTATCTGGAGACCAATGAAGAGAGCTCGCGCTGCGTCTCGTTGACGCCGAGGCCCGGGGCCACGACTGCCAGCATGGCGGCCTGGAACAGATTCGGCTGGAGCTCCACGGAATCGATGACGCGCTGCAGGGTGCCGATCACGCGTTCGAGCAGATCGCCCTTTGCGGGGGGCGCCGCGCGCATCGCCTGCTGCAGCTCGTTTCCCCATCGCAGAATGGCTTCCGCGATCAGATGGTCCTTCGACCCGAAATGGTGATAGACCGTGGCGCGCGCGACTTCGGCACGTTTGCACACGGCGTCGATCGTCACGGCGCCGTATCCGCCCTCGCAGGCGAGTTCATACGCCGCGTCGACCAGGCGGGCACGCCGCTGGGCCTGAGCGGGCGTGAACTGGCGCCCAACCGCCGGATCGACTCTTGGCGCCGTCTTGCCGCGCCGATAGTAGGACATGGTCTAGACTGTAGTCTGCTTTTCGTCGCCGGCAAGCCACTTCGCCATGACGAGGGCAACCGCAGGACCGGCTCGAGACACCCTGGACCGAGTGCGGGTGCTACTGCAACCCGTACTTCTCATTGTAGGCGTCGCGGGTCTTCTTCTCGGCTTCGGTGGTGTCGAAGCGCCCTTCCAGCGTGAAGTCGGTGATTTGGCTCGGGACGGTGTTGTCGGGCCGGCTCGGCGGATTCGGGCCGGGCACGTCCCAGGCCTCGTCCGTGCTCACCGCCATGCGCTCGATGATCTCGTCCCTTCGGACGTTCCACACCATCATGTCCGTCGCCATCGACAGTCGACCGTCGTAGGTCTGCCGAACGCCGTCGTACTGGTTGTAGCGGGTTCCTTCTTCGTTGAACCAGTGGAACATCACGGCGAGACGAGGCTTCACGATACTCATGACCTTTCCGAAAGCCGGAGGGCAGGTGTGAAAGCCGCAGGAGGCGCGGAATCCCCGCTCCGGCGGCTGGTTGTAGAACGTCACCATGTCGTCGGGCATGGGCATGGACTCGTGGATCACCACGTCGGCGTCCTTCACGTACTCCATCGTCCACTTGGTCGCCGTCGTGTCGCCGCTGTAGACGATCTTGTATCCGTTCCATTCGAGCGCGAGGCTGACGGGACCGTCTCCGATGTGGATGGCGGGCCAGGAACGCACCGTCACACCGTTCTCCTGGTAGATGACCTCGTTCTCGCCCTTGTAGTCGAACTCGTGCACCGTGATCTGCCCGGGGACCGAGCTGATCATCGCGGCGCGCGTCATGTAGTCCCAGTTGTAGGTCTACATGAAGTGCTCGATGGCGTGCTTGGTTCCCATATCCGGACGGGCACCACTCAGCCCCCAGACTTCGAGCGGACCCGTTCGGCCGGCCGTCCAGCCTCCGGCCCAGAGTCCGGCGAGATCCCCCCAGTGGTCCGTGTGCAGATGACTGATGAAGATCTTCGTCAAGAAGTCCATGGGGATCATCATCGAGGCGATGTTGGCCATCGAGCCCGTGCCGATGTCGAAGAGGAACTTGTCACCGTTCCCAAGCTCCAACAAGAAGCAGCTCGCCGCCTGCCCACGGCGAGCGGCGGGCAACCCCGTGCCGCATGCCGTGATTCGGATCTCATCCGATTCGAGCGCTTCGGTACCGGGGTAGTAGACGTAGCGGTCCGGTGCCGTGCCGGTTGGAGAGGTCACCTTGCCTCCAGCACCGAGCAGCACGAGGACGGCCAGAGTCGCTGCGATGCCACCAATGAAAGCCACGATGATTCTCCGATTCATGATCGTCCTCCAGCTGGGTTTCCCCGCTCAGTTGCCCGGAAACATTTCAAGCCGCGTCTCTACGACGCCGTTGTCTCACGCGACCACCAGGCTGGCTCCGCTCGGCGTCCAATAACGAATCTGATGGTGTCCGAATCTGGGTGAAGCTATCAATGCTGAGGCCTTGCGCGGGGAACGAGCTACCTGGGAGCCGTGGTTTGCAGCGGCCCTGGAGGTCATTGCTTGGCAGGCTGGGATAAAGCCAATCAACTCCCTGTCACATCCAGCGCCGATCCTCTTCCTCGCGATCGCATAAGGTCGCGTACCATTTCCAGAGCGACCAGAGAGGCCCGACGATGAGATCTCGCATCACCATGCTGACGATTGCCACGGCCCGGCTCCTGGGCAGCGGCCTCGCGATCGCCGAGACCTATCCAGTCGTCGACACCGGGCAGACCATCTACTACGACGGGCTGGACGATGTCATCTCTGCCCCCCAGAACCCGAGTGATGATTTCTACGGTCAAGACGCCCAGCATGCCGGCAACCAGCCCAGCTACAGCGTGATTGCCAACGGTGCGGTCGTTCGGGACAACGTGACCGGGTTGTATTGGACGCAGAGTATCGATTGGGACGCTGGTCCCGGAATCGGCGTGGGCGACAAGTTTCTGCGGACGGAGCTCACAACTCAGCTCCAGAATCTCAACGACACAGCCTACGGTGACAGGACCGATTGGCGGGTGCCGACCGTCAAGGAACTCTATTCGCTCATCCTGTTCAGTGGCATCCAGCCCCAGCCCATCGCCAGCAGTGGGACCGGGGGTCAGTTCTTCCTCGACGGCTCCGTTCTTGACTTCAGCTGGGGCGATACGGGCGCAGCAGACCGCATCATCGATATGCAGGTCTGGTCGAGCACCGATTACACCAGCGTAACCATGCTCAATGACTCGAGCTTCCTGTCTGCCAACTTTGCCGACGGCCGGCTCAAGGGCTACCCGCTGCAGATCGGCGGAGCAGACAGGCAGTACTACGCCATGTTCGTCGCCGGCAATCCCGACTACGGCGTCAACGACTTTCAGGATGGCTCTGATGGGACCATCAGCGACCGTGCCACGAGCTTGATGTGGACGCAGAACGATAGCGGCCTACGCATGAACTGGCAGGAGGCCCTCGCCTACGCCCAGACGAAGAACTCCGAGTCCCACCTCGGCTACGACGATTGGCGTCTACCCAACGCCAAGGAGCTTCAGAGCCTGGTCGACTACTCCCGCTCGCCGGACGCAACTGGAAGTCCCGCGATCGACCCGCTCTTCCAACTCTCGGCGACGGACCAGACTGCAGCGGCCTTCGATGAGTCTGGCGACTACGGCTATCACTGGACCGGCACGACCTTCCTGGAGCTCGACAGCTTGGGCAACACAAAGAGCAGCGCCGCCGTATACATCTCCTTCTTGGAAACGTTGGGCTCTTTCTCTGGGAGCATTCTCGACGTTCACCGTGCTGGGGCCCAGCGGACCGATCCGAAGAGCGAGGGGGTGCATTCGTCTGGCGACTTCTTCGGTCCGCAGGGCGACTCCATCAGCATTGACAACTACGTCCTGCTCGTCCGTCCTGTTCCCGAGCCGAGCTCGCAGGCGCTCTCGGTCCTGGGCGTGCTGTGCCTGGCTTGGCTGACGCGATTGCGTCGGCGGCAATCCGCTCGATGCAATTTGCAGCCCGCCCACGCTGGAGGCGGGGGTCGAAGCCCGTGCCTGGATCGCCTTCCAGAAAGGCCGGAAATCGCGGGCGGGGTGAGCCGTGGCCGGCTTGCGGTGGATGCATCGACGCCGCTACGAGGCGCGGTGCCGCCGCCTCCGGACGGCGACCACCACGATGAGCGCCAGGGTCTGGAGGCTCGCCAAGGCGGGCTCGGGAACCGGGACGACAGTCACGCTAGGTTCTGTGCTCGTCAGCTCCAGGTCGACGCGGTTGCCCGCACCGAAGTTGATGAACTCGCCAGCCATGCCTGCGTCCATCGACACGGACGTGCCGGTGCTCAGGCCAAACCAGTTGTCATCGCTGTTCACCATGCCATCAGTGAAGAGAAGATACACCGGGCCTTTGATATCGTATGATATTCCATTGAAGGTGATTTCGAGCTCACTCTCATCGAAGCCCGTGCTAGAGCAGCTGGGCAGCTGCCCGGTCGAGAAGCAAGAAAAGGATCCTATGCTCAGTTGGAAGTTCGAATCGGCGTCGAATTTGTCGTAGGTCAAGTAGGAGCTTGCGAAAACAGGCGTGCTTGCGTTGAGTTCCAGATTTCAGTCGATGTCAAATCTCGCCCGCAATTGGATCGAGCCCAATCGACCCAGATCGGTATCGGTGAAGTTCCATTGCTGATTCTTATCTGCGAAGGTCTGCACCTGGATGGAGTCGACCGTTGTGCTCTCGAGAATGATCTCGGCCGCGGTCTCATGCGCATGCGGGAGGCTCGCGCCCAGGCCGAAGCGCGCGAAGCCGGTCGCCCGGCCCGTGCCGAAGTCGTAGTCGACGCTGCTGCTGGGATCGGAACCGCTCTGTTCATCCTGGTAGACGAGGGCAAAGTTGACTCGGACCTGGATGTCACTGGCGCTGGCCAGCATCGGAGCCGCGAAGAAGAGGATGGCGAAAGCCGCCGCAACGAGCCGCATCGAGATCATGTCGGGTCCTCCGTGGGCCGTGCGCATCCCTCAGCTGACGGGACGGGCGGCGACCGTTGTACGTCGTCACTATCGCATACAGGACCGGATCTCCGTACTTGTTTCGTACATCTGCCCTGCTTCCCGCCCCGGCCGCCACCGCGTCGGTTGGCCCCAGGCTCGATCCAGCTGCGACTCGCTCCCCCCTGGGCCTACGCGTCCACGCTGAACCCTTTAGGCTCGCGACTGCGCGCCCTAGGGGCTCGGGGATCGGGCACTTCGATGTGCTCGACATGTACCAGATACTCCCGACATGTGGCAGTCCGTCGAGGCGAGGCACGTCACGCACGACGACCTTCGCAACTTCGTGTTCGCCATCCCCGTGACCTTCTGTGCGGCGACAAATCCGGACTTTTCCCGAGCCTCGGCAATCGAGGGGCCCTTGAAGGCAGCGGGGACCGCCTGATTGACTGGGTCGGCGATTGAGGGAGAGCCGGAGAAGATCCATCTACCCGACCTGACCCCGGGGTCAAAGACTGGATATTAGGCGATCAAAGCAGCGCGATCGGATTGACGGGGCAACCCGTGCCGCCCGGCACTCGCAGCACGCCCAACGTAAACAGGAAGGCCCAGCGCCCTCGCTGGCTGCAGGCTTGCGCGAGGTCGCCAAGAGCCAGGTTGTCGATCAGATGAAGCCCCATGCCGCTGATGCCAATCTGGTGGATCGGGAATGGCCAGTTCGGCGTACCGACGCCTGGCATTGGATCCGAGATCCCGTCGCTGCCGAGCAACGCGATCTCTCGTTCTCGCAACCAGACAAGGCACTCGGGATGCAGGCCCGCCATCCCGTCCGCCGGGTTCAACACGCCTCCCTGCTCCCGGCGTCGAGCATCGCGCCCGGTGCCTACCATCAGGATGTCGCCCGTACCGACCCGATCTCCCTGCCGCTCTTCAGCCGCTTCGAGCTCCGCCACGCCGATCGCCGCATTGGCTTCCAGATACGGAACACCTCGCTGCGCGGCGATGTCCAGCAACACGCCGCGCCCCATGATGCCATCGGCCACCGACAGGATCGTGTTGCGGCGCGCGCCGTCGCTGCGCACTTCCGAGGCCGGTACGCCGTTATACATCTCGCCGCGAACGAACATATGACACAGCGCGTCGATATGCGTGACGCCCAGACCGTGCACCGGGGCACCGATGTAGTCACGCGAGGCTTCGTAGCCGGGGATCCCAGAGCTGTCGCGGGCGTCGCCCGCCGCCAGCATGTGATGATCGGCGGGAATCGGATTCTCCGGAGAGGGTTGCTTGCCGAGATCATGTGCCAGACTCAGGCTGAGCCCGTCCTCGACCAGCGCGGCGGCCGACTTGCAGTGCTCGGGTCGCAGATGGTTGAGCGCTCCACGTTCGTCGTCCTTACCCCATCTTCCCCAGTTCGAGAGCGATTGGTAGAGCGCCTCGAGCTCCGCTTCGTTGGGCACGCCGAGCGCATGATCGTTCTGACTCACGCTCATCGCGTCACCACTCGCTTGCGCAGCAAACGGCCCGGGCGCCGATCGGTCGGCTCGCCACCCAGGATCGTGATCTGGCCAGCCACCACAGTGGCCAGGAACCCGACCGAGCGCTGGGACAGTCGCTTGCCGCCGGCCGGTAGATCCTCGACGATGCGCGGCACCGCGGGGCCCACGGTCTTCGGATCGAAGACGTTCAGATCCGCCAGCATGCCTTCGCGGATCAAACCCCGATCCGAGAAGCCCCACGCCTGTGCGGGTGCCAGGGTGAGCATGCGAATCGCCTCCTCGAGGGTGAATTCTTGTTGGTCTCGAACCCAGTGCCCCAACAGGTAGGTCTGGATCGATGCGTCGGAAATCTGGCTCAGGTGCGCGCCGGAGTCGGAGAAGGTCATCACGGTGCGCGGGTGTCGCAGCGCGGCGAGCAACACATCCGGGTCCTGGGGATACAGGCTCGGTTGAATGAAGAGCTGCTCGAAGTCGCTCTCCAGGGCCAGCTCGATCATCGCCAGGGCCGGCGACACACCACGCTGCTCGGCCAGTTCGCGCACCGTCGGATTGGGCGGCAGGCCGCGATCGTAGACACGGATTCCATCGTAGTCCGGCTTGCGCGGCATGGCGCCGATGCCGCGCCAGCTGTCGTAGTTGCCTAGCATGGCGGCAGCGGCCAGGCGCTCGCGCTCGACCGGATCGGAGAGCCGCTGGCTCTGTTCGGCGAGCGGCAACGCCCGCAGCGATTGCCATTCCGGCAACCGGTCGAAGGGCAAGTTCGTCTTGAAAGACAGCAGCACCGAGATCCCGCGACAATGCGTCTGCCCAATCACCCGACCGCCTTCGGCGGCGATCACGTCGAGCATCTCGAGCGTTCGCGGCCCGGCACTTGCCGTCGCGATCAGCCCGCCGGTCACCGGAACGCCGAGACCGACCGCGACCTGGCGCACGTGATTCCAGGCGTGCTCGCGCACCTCGGGGTCGTCCGAGATCGTCCCCTCCGTTCCCCCCTCGAGCAGCCCCGCGCCGAGCCGGCTCATCACGCCCACCAGCTGCAGGACTTCGGACCAGTCGGCGAGCCGCGATGCGACGGGTCGGTCGTCGGAAGTTTCGTGGTGTTCGGTACGCGAAGTGCTGAAGCCGATGGCACCGGCACGCAGTGCCGCCTCGAGCTGATTGGACATTCGCGTCAGGTCGTTGTCATTCGCGGGCTCTTCGAAGGCGCGCTCTCCCATCGCCCAGGTTCGTAGGGCGGAGTGGCCGACGTTGGCTGCGTAGTGGATCGCCTTGGGGGCGCGATCGACTGCATCGAGATACTCGGGGAAGGTCTGCCAGCTCCAGTCTATCCCGGCGTCGAGTGCAGCCGGATCGATGTCTTCCGCTCGTTCGAGGTTGCGCACGACCAGGGCCCGCTCCTCCGACCGAACCGGTGCGAGGGTGAAGCCGCAGTTGCCCATCACCGCCGTCGTCACACCGTGCCAACACGAGTTGACACCGTGCGGGTCCCAGAAGAGTTGGGCATCGAGATGGGTGTGGCCATCGATGAAGCCCGGCGTCACAACCTGCCCCTCGGCATCGATCTCCTCGCGGCCACGGGCCGCGATCCGACCCACGGCCGCGATGCGATCGCCCACCACCCCGATGTCGGCGCAGAACGAACCCAGGCCAGAGCCGTCGATCACAGTCCCGCCGCGAATCACGAGGTCGAAGCTCATGCTCGCGGCCCCCGAGGTCTTGCCGCACCCATCGTGCAGCGGCGGACCATCCGCTGCGAAGGGTAGTGGTCGGACAGGGCGCGATGGTTCGTGCAGCGCTCGTCCCAGATCGCTACGTCGTGCTCCTGCCATCGCCAACGACACTGAAGATTCGGGTCGGCGAGTCGCGAACGGAAGAACTCGTAGAGCAAGGCACTCTCGTCGGGATGCATGCCAGCGATTCCTCGCACGTAGGCGCCACACAGAAACAGCGCGCGGCGCCCCGTCTCGGGATGCACGCGAACGAGCGGATGCCGCGCACCCTCGTGCTCCTCGGCGACCTGTTCGTAGATGCCAGGCCCGAACTGCATCTCCACGGTCTTCTTGAAGTAATCGCCGGGGTGCAGATCCTGCTCGAGAGCGTCCGCGACGCGACGCATCGTCGCAGACAGCGCATCGTAGGCTTCGTATAGACTGCACCACAATGTATCTCCGCCCGAGGGCGGAAGATCTCGAACATTGAGCATCGCCAGGTCGGGCGGCTCTTCGAGAAAAGCCCCATCCGTGTGCCAGAGGTCCGCCTTGGGCGGACTCTCGGGGCTGTCCGCGATGAACTCGAGTGGCTGGTCGATCCCGCGTACGCGCGTGACCGGAAAGACGTTGGGCGTGGCGAAGCTCGCCGCCGCCTCGACATGCTCTTCGTCGCTGAGATCCTGACCGCGCAAGAAGATCACCAGATGCTCGAGCAGAGCCCTGCGAAGCTCTCGGAGCGTCTCGGGTCGAATCGATTCACGCAGATCCACTCCCGAAATCTCGGCGCCAAGCGTCGGGGTCAGCGGCGTCACGGAGATCTCGTGGTATGGCTGACTGTCTGTTGTCCGCGATGCAGTCGACATTTTCGAATTCCGCCTACTGAGTACCCGTTGAGCGATTGTCAAACCATCATTGAGCGATGTAGCCGCCGTCGACGACGAGTGCACTGCCCGAAACAAACGATGAACGCGCGGTGCACAACCACAGGGCCGCTTCGGCGATCTCTTCCGGCTCGGCGATTCGCCCGATCGGATGCAGCCGCTCCAGCTCGTCCTGCAATTCGGGGTTCTCTCGCACGACATCCTCGACCATCGCCGTGCGTGCCGTCCCAGGGCAGATGGCATTCACATTGAGCCCCTGGGCGCCGTACTCCAGCGCAGCCGTCTTCGTCAGGCCGATCACACCGTGCTTGCTGGCCACATAGGCCGACTGCCCCGGGAAGCCGATCAGCCCGGCACCCGAGGCGCAGTTTACGATGTGGCCGCCGCCCGCTGCGAGGATCGCAGGGATCTCGTGTTTCATGCACAGATAGACGCCGGTCAACATGACGTCGATCGTACGCCGCCACTGCGCTTCGGGCATCTCGCCGACGAAGTGCGCGGGGCCCGAGATTCCAGCGTTGTTGTAGGCGCAGTCGAGACGACCAAAACCCTCCAGCGTCCGTGCAACGGCAGCTTCGACCTGATCGCTCGAGGCGACATCGGCGGCGACAAAGAAAGCGTCGCCGCCCTGCTTGCGAATCGCCTCCGCGGCATCCTGGCCGGCTGATTCCGGAAGATCGACCAGGGCCACGCGCGCGCCGCGTTCGGCGAAGAGTCGGGCCGCCGCATTGCCGATCCCCGCGGCAGCGCCGGTCACCAGCGCCACCCGCCCCTCGAACTCGCTCCCGCTCATGTATCCGCCTCCGGCTCGATCGGGTCGTCCAACCGCACGTCGAAAGTCTCGTTCATTCGTGCTGACCCGACTCCCGAAGCGTGTAGGAGATCTTCTCGTTCAGCAACTCGCCGTGGAGATCCCCTCGAGCCGGGCGGCTCCCTTCGTCCAGGAGCCGCCCGGCCGAGTCGAGGGTCGGGTCTCCGCGGAGTTCGAAGGCCCCGCTGGCGGACCTCCCCCTCGCACATCATCGGCAAAGGGATGTAGAATCCAGGCATGCAGAAAATCGACGACTTCAAAGGCAAGGCCGCCCTCGTCACGGGTGGCGCGGACGGGATCGGACTCGCGCTCGGCGAGGCGCTCAGGGCCGCCGGGGCTCGGGTCTTCGCGAGTGACATCGCAGCCGAGAAGCTCAAGGAGAACGCCGCGCGAATCGGCGCAGCGAGCGCAGCCTGTGATGTCACTGACGAAAAGGCGGTCGCCGAGCTCGTCGAGCGCGCCTGGGAAGAGATCGGACCGATCGATCTGCTGTGTGCGAATGCGGGCGTATTCGCGCCCGGATCGATTCTCGATGTGGGCCAGCGAGACATCGATTGGATCTTCGCCGTCAACGTCTGGGGCATCCTGAATGCCTGCAAGCCCTTCGTGCGCAAGCTTCGCGAAACGGGCCGGAGCGGCCATATCCTGATGACGGGCTCCGAACACAGCCTCTCCAGCCCGCAATACCTGCGGCCGGTGCCACTGCATCTCTACAACATGACGAAGCATTGCGTGCTCTCGATGGCAGAATCACTTCGCAGCGAGCTCGCGCCGGACGGCGTGGGTGTGAGCGTGCTGTGCCCGGGGCCGGTCGTGACCGGCCTGCTGGAAAATTCGGGATCGAATCGACCGGCGCGTTTCGGTGGACCGACCCAGCTCGAGGTCGCGGGGATCGAGGATCTCGACGAAGCCGAGGCCACAAACCTGGCATCGCTCTACATGCCGGCCTCGCGAGCCGCCGAGATCGCACTGCACGGCGTGAAGGCCGGCGCTTTCGTGATCCCGACACATCCCTTCGAGAAGGATGACGTCGACGCGCGATATCGCGAGATCGCTGCCGGATTCGATCTGCTCGGCTAAACCTCGATCAAGCCTCGGCTAAACCTCGACTAAGCCTCGACCAAGACTCGACCAGGCCAGGCCCTCGAGATCTCTCTTCTGTGGGCTGGGTCGACCGACTGCCGAGCCGCTATGAGGACAGCACGTAGATTGCGGTCGCGAGCAGCAGCACACCCATTGCGGCGTTGATCGCGATCGCCGGTCGCCCCGAGGACATCGAACGGTTCAAGGCTCCGCCGAGCATCAGCCAGGAGCTGCTCGAGATACACCCGACCGCAAAGAAGACACCGCCGATGACGATCGCTCGCTCGATGATCTCGTCGGAGATCGAGACGAAGGCCCCCGCAGCGGAGACAGCGATGACGATCGCCTTCGGATTGACCCACTGGAAGAGCACAGCCTCGTAGAAGCGAAGGGGACGCGAGATCGTCTCGACCCTGGATTCGGGCCCCTGCGGCGCGGAGGTAGCCGAGGCCCGAAGAAATTTCGAGGCCATCCAGAAGAGCCACGAGGCCCCCCCGATCTTCACCACCATGAGCAGCCAGGGCCAGGCGTCGATCACAGCGCCGAGACCGAAGACCGCCGAGACGACGATCCAGGCGAAGCCGACCTGGATCCCTGCTACGTGAGGAAGGGTCGCGCGAAAGCCAAAGAGCGCACCCGACGACATCAGCAGCAGATTGTTGGGACCCGGCGTAATGCAGGTTGCGAAGCTGAATCCGACGAGGCTCGCGATGAGCGAGGGGTCCACGCCGCCGATCCGTCAGCCGAGGGTCCCGGCGGCCGGGCGGACTCTTTTCACAATTTTCACGAGGGGAAGGAATCGCGAAGGCACGTCGATGCTCCTTTGCGCGGGCGGCACCATCATAGCGAACGAAACTGCGCTGAGGTCGGCGACGGATCCAGGCCGGCGACGGGTGCCAGCCCGCCGTGTTAGATTCCGCAGTCTGCATGGAGGACCGAATCGTGAATATCGGATTGTGCTTTCCCTATACCCAGGAAGACCTCTCGCGCGAGGTCATGCTCGAATGGTTCCGGCGCGTCGACGAAGGACCGTTCTCGACCCTCTCCTGCGGCGAGCGAATGGTCGGATCGAGTATCGACATGATGGCGACGCTCGCAGCGGCGGCGGCGGTGACGGAGCGGATCCGGATCGTTCCCACGCTCTATGTGCTGCCGATGCATCCGGCGATCAAGGTCGCGAAGCACGCCGCGACCCTCGACCTGATCTCAGGCGGCCGAACCTCGATCACGGTGGGGATCGGCGGCCGCATTCACGATTACATGTGCATGGAGAGGGAGCCCGTCCGGCGTTATGCGAAGATGGACGAGCAGGTCGCGCAGATTCGCAGGATCTGGGCGGGCGAGATTCCCTTCGAAGGTGCTGAGCCCGTCGGGCCCCAGGTCGTCCAGCCGGGGGGGCCGCCGATCCTGGCGGGGGTCACGGGCCCGAAAGGGATCGCCCGTGCCGCCAAATGGGCAGATGGAATCTATTCCTGGTCGGGCAACGGCCTGGCCGAGGAGATGAAGGCGCAGCAGACACTGGTCACGTCGGCCTGGCAGGACGCGGGTCGCGATTCCGCACCGCAGCGCGTGGGGGGCTTCTGGTATTCGCTGGCCCCGAACGCCGACGAGAAGCTCAAGGCCTACGTCTACAAGTACATCAAGATCATGGGAGAAGGGCCCGCGAAGGCGATGGCCGCGGCGGTCGACCGCTCGTCGCACGATGCGGTGCGCGCCTCTCTCGACGCCTACGAGGAGCTGGGCGTCGAGGAGTGTTGGCTGAACTCCGCCACCGCCGAGATCGCAGAGATCGACGGCCTGATCGAGGTCATCGAGAAGCGAGGCTAGAGGCCCGGCCGGACCCCCGACTTTCCACCCGACTTTCCGCCCCAGCAGGTGGGACGTCGAGTAGTCGCTCGAACCGCTCCGGTCGTTGCTGGAGTTGGCTAGAGCTCGATCCCGCAGCTTCCCGCATAGTCGCGGATCCGCTGCTGGTGGACGGAGTCCTCATCGCGGATTCGATCCACGAGCTTGCTCGCGGCTTGCGAGGGTTCGATCTTCAAAAGGCGGTGGAGCGTCAGCTCGTTCTGGTCGTTCTCCAGGGCGAGACCCAGCCGGAATGCCTCTTCTCGAGAAGGCGAGCTCTCTGCGAAGCGATCGAGGGTGGACTCGAGCGAGTCGTTGCTCTCGCGTAGCGCATCGAGATCGGCGGGGATGGTTTCGAACGAGAACTCGTCCTTGAAGAGCGTGCGGCCGGCCTCGAGCAGCCTCGCGTGCTCCTCCTCCGACACGCTGAGCTCCCACCAAAAGTCCGCGTCTTGCGCAAAGATCGACCTCAACATCTGGTAGAGGGTCGCGAGGTTCTGCTCGTAGCGAATGGCTTCATCGACGACTGTATTGATGGGGACGGTCATATCGTGGACTCCTGCCCGGATTCTAACGCCTACCCGGCAATCGTGCGATCTCCCACGAGAGCGTGGAATCACGGCTTCCGGAGACTGATCGATGGCCCCGTTTGTCCTCAGCGGACGCGGCCCGGCACAGCGCAAGCACCGGCTCACCGGCCTGGTGGCGATGCCCATCCGTGGCGCACTGCACCTCGATCGCTCGCGCGCTATGTCGCTGTCGCCGGGTCTGGAGGCCCCTGGATCAGGCGATTCGACACTCCTTGCCAGGGCGTCGTCGGAACTCGTCGGGCCCACAGGACGGCCGAAAACCTGTCACACTCGCTGTCATGGCGCCGCGAGCTCACATCCCGGTCGGCACGCCCTTCGCGAGGAATCGCTTCTTGTGGGGGCTCTGCGCGGCCTATGGCGTTTTCTGGACCCTGGCGGCCGTTTCGCCCGTCGATCGACAGACTTGGCTTCTCGAGAACCTGCTGGTCTTCGCCGTGATCGGCGCGCTGGTGCTGACACACCGCCGCTTCGTGTTCTCGAACCTCGCTTACGCGCTGATCTTCGCCTTCCTGACACTTCACGCGATCGGGGCGCACTACACCTATTCGGCGGTCCCACTCGGGGATTGGCTGCGTGACCAGGTGGACTTGTCACGAAATCACTACGACCGCGGCGTCCACTTCGCATTTGGCTTCCTGCTCGCCTATCCGCTGCGCGAGATGACTCTGCGCAGAGTACACGCGCACCGGCTCTGGGCCTTCACGCTCCCGGTCCTCGCCACCCTGGCGTTGAGCTCGAGCTACGAGATCATCGAGTGGCTGGCGGCGCGCAGCGTCGACCCCGAGATCGGCATGGCCCACGTCGGAGCCCAAGGAGACATGTGGGACGGCCAGAAGGACATGAGCCTGGCGCTCGTCGGCTCGATCGCCGCGATGTGCCTGACCGCGCTGTATCGCCATTGGACCGGCCGTGAGCCCTATCTCGGGCTCGAGTGAGCCGAGCGAGCGGTTGGGCTTCCCGCGCCAGATTGAGAACACACCGCTCAAAAGATATGCTGGTTCGCGGCGGCGAGTCAGGATCTCCCACGACATCTTCATCTTCCTTGCGGTGGGATTCGAGCAACGATCACGGAGAAAGTGCAGAATTGCGAGATGAGTGAGCAGATAAGCGAAGACTTCAGCCTGGAGCCGTCCGCATGACGACTATTGTCGAGTTCGAGATCCACCGTACACGCTTCTTGGATCAGGACGGCAGTGTGTTGAAGCGCCTGCCCGGCTTTGCCGAATCACGCAGTGGACTCGTTGCTCTCTACCGGGCGATGATGCTCACCCGTGCCTTCGATGCCAAAGCCATTGCCCTGCAGCGCACGGGCCGCCTCGGCACGTATGCCTCCTCCCTCGGACAGGAGGCGGTCGCAGTTGGTATAGGCGACGCCATGCACGATGACGACGTGCTGCTGCCATCGTTTCGCGAACACGGCGCGCAACTGTGTCGCGGCGTCACGCTCATGGAGCTCTTTCAGTACTGGGGCGGCGACGAGCGCGGCTCCGATTACGCCGGTCCCCGCGAGGACTTCCCCATCAACGTCAGCGTGGGCGGACATGTACCGCACGCCGCGGTTGTGGCACTGGCATTGAAGTTGCGCGGCGAGACGCGGGCGGCCGTATGCATATTTGGCGACGGCGCCACTTCGAAGGGCGACGTCTACGAGGCCATGAACATCGCCGGTGCCTGGCATCTGCCTGTGGTGTTCGTGGTCAACAACAATCAGTGGGCAATCTCGACACCACGCACCGAGCAGACCGCGGCGAAGACCCTTGCACAAAAAGCCATCGCAGCCGGATTCGATGGCGAGCAGGTGGACGGCAACGACATCATTGCAGTGCGCCACGCGGCATCCAGCGCGATCGACGAGGCACGCGCCGGTGCGGGTCCGCATCTCATCGAGTGCCTCACCTATCGGCTGAGTGACCACACCACGGCCGACGATGCGAGTCGCTATCGAGACGATGCCGAGGTGAGCCGCTGGTGGCAAAAGGATCCCATCGCCAGGCTGCGCACCTATCTCACGCGTAATCTGGACTGGCAGCGCAAAGACGAGGAAGCGCTGCTTCAGGCGTGCAATGCCGAGGTGGAGGCCGCGGCCCAGGAGTATCTGAACGCAGAGCCGCAAGCTCCGGAGACGATTTTCGACTATCTCTACGCCAATCTCCCTCCCGAGCTCGAGGCGCAGCGTCAGAAACTCTTCGACCAGGCCGGCGTGGACGGCGATGGCTGAACACACGCTGATCGAGGCGGTGAATCTCGCCCTGCGACGTGCCATGTAGGAGGACGAGCGCGTGCTCGTCCTCGGCGAGGACGTGGGCATCGATGGCGGTGTATTCCGCGCCACCGATGGCCTGTATCGGAGCTACGGCGAGCAACGCGTCCTCGATACGCCGCTGTCTGAGACCGTGATTGCCGGCGTGTCCATCGGCCTTGCAGCGCAGGGATTTCACCCTGTCGCCGAAATTCAGTTCATGGGCTTCATCTATCCCACCATCGATCAGCTCGTGAATCACGCATCGCGCATGCGCACTCGAACGCGCGGGCGCCTGTCGTGTCCCATGGTGCTCCGCGCGCCTTACGGCGGCGGAATTCGCGCGCCCGAGCATCTCTCCGAGAGCACCGAGTCCATGCTGGCGCAGATTCCAGGGCTGCGGGTGGTGATTCCGTCGTCGCCGACCCGCGCCTACGGGTTGCTCCTAGCCGCTATCAGGGATCCGGATCCCGTGATCTTTCTCGAGCCCAAGCGCCTCTATCGTTCATTCAAGGAAGAGATCAGCGACGACGGCAGAGCCCTCGAGCTCGATCGATGCGCCGTGCTGCGCGAGGGCTGCGATGTCACCCTCGTCACATGGGGTGCAATGACGGTGGAGACGCTGAGTGCGGCCGACACCCTCGCCCTCGAGGGCGTCGATGCAGAAGTCATCGACGTGGCCACGCTGAAGCCTCTCGACAGTCAAACCATCCTCGCCTCGGTCGAGAAGACCGGGCGCGTGATCGTGATCCACGAAGCAGCACTCACCGCCGGCTTCGGCGCCGAAATCTCGGCACGCATCGCCGAACACGGACTATTTCATTTGAAGGCACCGGTCATGCGGATCACCGGCCTGGACACGGTGATGCCGCTCGCCCAGCTCGAGCAGCACTAAATGCCCCATCCCGAGCAGATCGTCGCCGCCGGGCGCAAAGTCATGGGTTTTGCCTGATGGAGAGCGGATTTCATCTCCCCGATCTCGGCGAAGGGCTCGCCGAAGCGGAGATCATTGCATGGCACGTGGCTGCTGGAGATCACGTGGTCGCGGATCAGCCCCTCGTCTCGGTGGAAACCGATAAGGCCGTGGTTGAAATCCCTTCGCCTCGGGCCGGTCACATTGCCGAGATTCACGGTGCGGTGGGCGAGCGCATCGAAGTGGGTGCACTGCTCGTAGAATTCGAGACGAGCACGGAAGACCGGGGTGCAGTCGTCGGCGAGCTGCAAACCTCGCTCCCCACACCCCAGTCACGACTTTCGCCCGCGGTCGCACCGAGCAGCGTCAGAGCCAGCCCGGCGGTGCGCCACCTGGTACAGGAGCTCGGGATCGCTCTGGCAGAGATCAGCCCCAGCGGTCCCGACGGCACGATCCTCACCGCGGACGTGGAACGCGCAGCCCACGTCGATGGCGAAATGCGCGTCGAGACGCTTCGCGGTGTGCGCCGCGCAATGTTCTCGCGCATGAGTGAGGCGCACGCGCGGGTGGTTCCGGCAACTGTGACCGGCGAAGCCGATCTGGAGCAATGGATCTCAGACTCTCACCCACTGCTGCGACTCGTGCGCGCCGTGGGGTTCGCATGCACGACAGAACCGAGACTCAATGCCACCTTCGACGAGGCAACGATGACGATCAGGCACGGGGGCAAGGTCAATCTCGGCGTCGCGATGGAGACGGAAGATGGGCTCTTCGTTCCGGTGCTGCGCGATATCACGCATCGCGACGCACGGGATCTCACGGCCGGCATCGAGCGTATGAAGGCAGATGTGGCCGCGCGCACGATTCCCGCATCCGAGCTCCGCGATCAGAGCATTACGCTTTCGAACTTCGGCGCCGTTGGGGGAATCCATGCGAGCATGGTCGTCGTGCCACCGCAGGTCGCCATCGTCGGAGCGGGCAAGACGATTTCGAGCCTCGTACTGATCGACCGTCTAGTCGTGACTCACCGAGTGCTGCCACTATCGATCAGCTTCGATCATCGCGTGGTCACCGGTGTCGAAGCCTGTCGATTTCTGGAGGCACTGATCGACGACCTCGAGCTCTCCCAATGAGCGAAGGAGCAGTGTAAATGGCGAATCCCTTCGAATTTTCCGACGAGCTGGGGCCGGAAAAGGTCATCGAACTCTACGATCCGGCCACGTCGTTGCACGCCTTCCTGGTAGTCGACAACGTGGCAATGGGCCCCTCCATCGGAGGTCTCCGAATGGCCACCGACGGCACCGTCGAGGAATGCTTCAGACTCGCGCGGGCAATGACGCTCAAGAACGCTGCCGCGGGACTGCCGCACGGGGGAGGCAAGGCCATGATCATCGCCGATCCCAACATGCCGAGGGCGGACAAGGAGCGGATCGTTCGTGCGTTCGCCTATGCCATCCGGAATGTCGAGGATTACATCGTCGGACCGGACATGGGCACCGACGAGACCGCCATGGCATGGGTGCACGACGTGATCCATCGCTGCATCGGACTGCCACGCGAAATAGGTGGCATACCGCTCGACGAGATCGGCGCGACCGGATTCGGTCTGGCCGCCGCGCTCGACGTGGCCCAGGAGCTTCACGACTTCGAGATCGATGGTGCGCGCGTCGTGGTACAGGGATTCGGCTCGGTCGGCCAGCACGCGGCCCGTTTCCTGTGTCGACGGGGCGCGCGACTCGTCGGCGTTTCCGACAGCCGCGGCGCACGCGCGTATGCGGACGGTTTCGACGTGGATGCACTGATCGCGTTCAAGAACGCCGGTCAGAGTGTCGCCGAATTCGAGGCTGGCGATGCCCTCGAACGCGATGCGGTGGTCGATATCGAATCCGAGATCTGGATTCCAGCGGCGCGTCCCGATGTGTTGCGGGCAGACAACGTCGCTCGCCTGAACACCAAGGTGGTGGCCGAGGGAGCAAATATCCCGGCCACATTGGAAGCGGAAGAAATGCTCGCAGAGCGAGGCATTCTCGTGATTCCCGACTTCATCGCCAACGCGGGCGGCGTCATCTGCGCGGCCGTCGAGTATGCCGGTGGGACGCAGACACAGGCGCTCAGCGCCATCGATGAGAAGATTCGCGCAAATACCCGCGAAGTCCTTTCGACCGCCAAGCAAAGCGGCCAGCTGCCACGCGACGTCGCAGCGGCCCTTGCGCGCAAGCGCGTGGTCCGGGCCATGGAATTTCGCCAGACCTTCTAACCCGGACTTTCCGGCCGGGCCTCTCGCGGCCACGAATACGGGTCGAACACGGCCTTTTAGGAGCGTCTGGAATCACGGGGGAATGAGAGCTCTCGATTCGACTCATTCCGAGTCTCTAGCGAGCTCGACGCCCCGGATGGTAGAGCTCGGCTGCGCGGGCCTGCTCGAAGAGCTCGGGTTGGAATCTCGGATCGGCGATGGCGATCAGCGCTTCGATCCGCCCGGCGATGCTCCTGCCGCGGAGCTCGGCGATCCCATGTTCGGTAATGACCGCATCGACGTCCGCTCGGGAGGTGACGACGCCGGCACCCTCGGCCAGGCGAAGCACGAGCCGCGAAACAGCGCCATCGCAAGCCGTGGAGGGCATTGCGATGATGGCCCGGCCTCCCTCGGAGAGATTGGCTGCTCGGGTGAAGTCGACCTGCCCGCCCACGCCCGAATAGATCCGGTAGCCGATCGAATCAGCATTGACCTGTCCCGTCAGGTCGACCGAAATCGCGGAGTTGATCGCTACGAGCCTGTGGTTCTGTGCGGCGCCATAGGGATTGTTGGTGTGATCACAGGGGTGGCCCTCGACGACGGGATTTTCGTCGAGCCAATCATAGAAATTTCGCGTACCCAGAGCAAAGCTCGTAACGATCCGACCGCGGTGCCGGGTCTTCATTCGCCCCGACAAGGTACCCGCCTCGTAGGCGTGCATGACGCCATCCGAGATCATCTCGGAATGGATACCCAGGTCGTTGCGTCCCTCGAGCAACGAAACGACCGCGTTCGGGATCCCCCCGATGCCCAGCTGAAGGGTCGCGCCATCGGGGAGTATCTGGACGATGTGTTCGGCGATTCGCCGCTCGGCTTCGGACGGCTCCGACATCTCGAGCTCCACGAGCTCCTCGTCGGCTTCGACGAAGACATCCACGTCATCGACGTGGACGAAGGAATTGCCGAGGACCCGCGGCATTCGCTCGTTCACCTGGACGATGACTCGATCGGCAGCTTCGACCGCCGCGAGGGATGCGAGGACCTCGACGCCGAGGGAGAGAAGGCCGTGTCGATCCGGCGGCGCCGTCATCAGAAGCGCCGTATCGATCCGGGGTCGCTGACTCCGCATCAATTCGGGAATCTCGGAGAGATGGCAGGGGACGTAATCGGCGCGGCCCAAGCGGATTTCGTTTCGATCCGCCGGTCCGACGAACCAGGAGAGATGGCGAACGAAGCCCTGCTCCGCGACCTCCGCGAAGGGGTCTTCCCCGAGCAGGAGGACATGCGCGACCTGGACTCCCCGAATCGACTCGCCCCGACTCGCCAGGGCTTTCGCCAGAGCGCGTGGCGTCGCGGCGTTGCCGCCGAGGTAGATGGTCTCGCCCGGTCGGATCGCCTCGACCGCAAGTCGGGCCGTCGTTCGCTTCGAACGATAGGCCGTCTTCCAATCACCCAATTCCCAATTCCAATTCCCTGGTGGATCGCCGAGCATACGTGATCGCGATCGGAAGACCGCCCTCTTCCGCCCTCTTCCGACCACTTCCGACCACTTCCGACCACTTCCGACCACTTCCGCCCGCTCGCAGATCGGAGTCTCCCCCTAAGGGTCTCTTAGCTTAATGGGCCTGAATATGCGAATGCTGCTGCCGAGATGCCCACGACAAACCCACTCGCGACTGCGGCGGGCGGCGCCGGATCGCGCGCGCGTTCGGGAGACGACCGGCCGGAACACCGACCTTCGTCAATGCATCGACCCACACGACCGCAGCGCGATCGGCGAAGACCGCAGCCCTGCCACCCGAACGAGCAGAACCTCGGCGGGCTGCCCGTCGCCGCCAGCGCTCCCGACTTCTTGTCGGGCCCCGGCCCGACTTCCTGGTTGGTTCTGACCCCGATGCCGGATCACTCGCTGTCGAGGCCCGTATTATTGCCTATTCTCCGCCAGATCGAGGTGGCAGACCGTCGTTCCGCTCGAAAACTCGAATCGAGCTGAGAATTGCTTTTCAGACACTGCCGTCTGGACCGCAGACGATCAGGATCGGGTGGTGAAGCAGGATCTACGGTTGCGCCCTCGAGGAATACATCTACGTAGTCCGTCACGACCCGCGCGGAAGTGGTTCGGCTGGGCCGGTCGGATCGAGCACCCGTTGGCTGATGCGCGCGGTAGAATCGCGGTCGGAGGCATGACATGACGACCCGCGAAGCCGCGCGTGTATTCCTGCTGGATGAGATCGAAGCGCTGCTCCCCTTCGAGTGCATAGTCGTCGCGCCCGTGCGTCGGCAGCTCGAGGCGACGGAGGTCATGCGGCGGGAGGACGGCGGCCTCGAAGTGCGCGTGCCTGGGCGCCCCTCGCCCTTTCCGAATCTCTCTTCCAGCGAGCGCGAGGCGCTCGAGGCGCGCGGGTTCGAATCTGACGATTCGAAGAATCCCCTCGAGCCCTGGGCGAAACCAGTCGCCAGCGAGAATGCCGCGCTAGACCTGCTGCAAGAGATTCGCGTCGAGGTCTTCGGCGCCAAGCCCGATGCGCGCCTCGACATCGCGCATGGAAGCCATCGCCTCGAGCACGAAGCCCGCCAGAAGCTCGCCTTCGCCCGTGAGCGCATCGAGCGCATCCTGGAGGATCTGCTCGGGACGCCCCCCGAGCGCGATCCCGATGACGACTACGTCCTACCCATCGGGCAGGTCCACGTGACGGACGCACCCCGTGCGGGACTCGACGGCGCGATCGTGATCCGGGTGTTCGCAGTCACGAACGTCGGGATCAACGTGACGGCGGACCTCGGCCTCTTCCTGGCACGCCTGAACTTCGGCCTGATGTTCGGTCGATTCAGTCTGGACGTGGAGCACCGCTCGATCTGGTTCGACGAAACACTGCTCGGTGAGCAGTTTCGCGAGGAGGAGCTCCGCTTCGCCGTCCAGGTCGTGTCGACTACCGCCGACGCCTGGAACGACCGGCTGAAGCAGATGTTCGGCGGCGTGACCTACCAGGAGGTGCTCGCGGGCAAGGCGGCGGAGTCTCGACCGACGACCAAGCCAGGCGAGGGCGTCGGGATGTACCTCTGATCGGATCCCGGCCGCGGGTCTCGCCGCGGCGTCCCTCGGAAGCGTTCAGCTGACGGCCCCGGCTTCGCGGGCGCACGCGAGGCAGTCGATCGCCGCGGGCTGAGCGCGCAGCCGAGCGGTCGGAATCGCCTCTCCGCAGCCGACGCAGCTTCCAAAGACCCCCGCCGCGATCCGCTCGAGGGCCGCCTGGATCGCCTCGATCTCCTGCCGCCCGCGCGCATCGAGGGCATCGAGGGCATCGAGGGTCTCATCGTTTTGTCGTTGGGTGGCCTGATCCTCGAAGTCCTGTTCGAGGGGCGCGCTCTGTCGACGACGGTCCCCCCGGATCTTCTCGAGTCGTGCCTGCCATTGCGCAAGGCGTTCGCGGAGCGTCGCTTCGAGCTCGTGGTGGGGGCTCGCGTTCGGTGTGGACGATTCGGTCGGGCTCATGTCGAAATTCCTCTTTCAGTTCTCTGTGCGGGAGCAGTCGACACCCGTTCGACTCGAGCCCCGGCTCGTCGCGCCCTGGAACGAGCGCTGGGTTCAACCCTTCGGGACGTCGATCGAACGTCTCTTCGAGACCTCGGCCGGATGTTTCGGAATGCTCAGCTTCAGGACGCCGTTCTTGAACTTGGCCTGGACCGCGTCCGCGTCTGCGTCGTCGGGAAGCGAGAGGATCCTCTGCGCCACTCCGTAGGTACTCTCGACCCAGTGATAGCCCTCGTCCTCTGCTTCCCGGTCCTGCCGCTTCTCCGCCCGAATGATGAGCGTGTTGCCCCCCTCGACCTCGAGCGACACGTCGTCGGGCTCGATGCCGGGGAGCTCGACTCTCACCGCGTAGGCCTTGCTCCCTTCCGAGATGTCGACTCTGGGACGCAGGGATGCGAACCTCGAATCGTCACGGCCGACGGGCCTGGTTAAGCTGAAGCCGTGGGGGCCGTGGGGATAGGAGCGCCGTACGGCGTCATCGAAGAGCCGATCCATCTCGATCCGCATGGCGACGATCGGGTCTTGTGAAGGAGCGATGCGAGCCGAGGGCGCGGCGCGATGCGCGGTCTGCTCTTCTTCCTCGAACCAGTTCCAGGGGGCGATCTTCTTCCAGTCCATGGAGCAATCCTCTGTGGTGAGGGCGCAGGGCCCAGACTCTCCTGTTCTTGATCCCTCGCTATCGAAATTCTATCGCAATCCCGTCGCGATCCTGTCGCGACCCTGTCGCAGTCCTGTCGTCATTCTGTCGTCCGGCAATCTGCGCACCATGACGCCGATCCGCTAGTCGGGCGCAGCAATCGCCTCGGACGGCGACGCGTAGTGCGATTCGCATTCGACCTCGCGGCCGCGCACGACGCGCTTTCCCGCGAGCGGGCCCTTGTGCTCGGTGACGACGGTGCACTGCCCCGCGTCGCCGTCTCGTTCGTAGTAGATGACGACCCAGTCTCCGGTTCGGTCGAGTTGGTGCGCGCGTGCCGTATTCGAGAACATCGCCGTCAGTGACCACCCATCCCCTTCGTGATGGAGCACTGGCAGCCAGCTGCGGTGCTCCGGATTGAATCGGCGCGGCGCGATCATGCGGAGCTCGCCGCGACCGGCCCTATCCAGATAGCAGCGATCGGTCTCGATCAGCAGCTCGATAGGCGGATCGGTGGCAGCCGTCGCGCGCGGTCGGGTCTGCCGGGCACGCCGCGCCGCGGAGAAGCGCAGCAGATTGGCCAGCAAGTCACGGACCGCACGAACTCGACTCGGACCGAAGCCGGGCACGGATTCGAGCCGCCCATCGTTGGCGGCGGCCTCGAGATCCTCGAGGGTCTCGACGTGCAGGTCGCACTCGATGCGTGCGGCGAGAGACTCGCCGATCCCGGGCACTGTCGAGAAGAGGTCCTGCGGAGAGATCTGCCCTGTGAGACGCTCGAGCAGGGCGAGACGACCCGTCGAATCGAGCTCACGAATCAACGCCGCGATGCTCTTCCCGATCGCGGGAAGCGACTCGAGGGCTTCGGCGCCGCTGGCGGACACGCGGTCGACGACGGCGTCCTCGAGAGTGCGAAGTGTTTGTCCGGCGGCGCAATAGGCGCGGACCCGGTGGACGCTCGCGTGCTGGACCTCGAGCAGCTCCGCGACCCGGTCCAGCAGCGTGGCGATCTCGTCGTTCGAAGGGCGCCGGCGCTGCGCCGCATGGCCAGAGGGCCTGGATGCAGCGCTGGTCGAGCCCGGCCTCGAGTCGTCTGTCGAATCCGCCAGCACGAAGAGCATCATGATCAGCCCTCGGCGAGCAGCCGTCCCGACTCGGCCGGCGCGTCGGATTCATCCAGACGCCCCTCTGCGATCGCCCGGACGAGATCGATCGAAGTCACGAGTCCAATCAACTCACCATCAGCGACCACGGGCAGGCGATGGAACTCGCCCTCCAGCATCAGCCGGGCGAGGTCCCTGACCGACCGATCGCTCTCGATCGTGACGACGTTCACGACCATCACGTCCGCCACGCGGAGCGTCGCGAGCCGCACCCCGACCTGGGCGGCGATCGCCTCCAGGGAGCGGGCCTCTTCCTCATCGGAGCCGGGACCCATCTGAGAGTAGAAGTCCGAGATCTGCTCGGCGCACGAACGCTCGGTGAGCAGGGAGCGGACCACGTCGGACCGACTCACGACACCGACGAGGCGACCGCCTTCAACGACGGGAAAGCCCGTGAATCTGGATTCGATGAAACGCTGCTCGAGGCGGCTGAGGGTCATCTCGGAAGAGACGGTTTCGGGGTGCGGTTGCATGATCGCTGTGACGTTCATCATGGATCGATCCTCCCCCCAGAGTTAGATGAGTCCCAAAAATTCATTTGCAAGTCGGGGACTGCTGCACTGCCCAAAAGGGCCGACGCCGACTGGTTGCGGCGTCGAAGATATCCGAGAAAGCGAGGCATCGCGCCGGCTTCTGAGGCGTTCTGCCCCGGGCCGTCGACGCCCAACGATCCAGAGCACTTGCTCACGAGGCACGTGGCGGGCAGAATCGCTCTGGAAGATGGAGACCAGATGGACTTGATCGTCAATCATTCGAAGGAACCCACGCCGGGCGAGGCCGAAGTCGAGATCGTCGAGCGCAAGGGCCTCGGGCATCCCGATTCGATCTGCGACGCGCTGGCGGAGGCGTTCTCCAGGGAGCTGTGTCGCCACTATCTCGAGCGCGCCGGACAGGTGCTGCATCACAACGTCGACAAGGCCATGCTCGTGGCGGGGGCGTCCGCGCCGGCATTCGGTGGCGGCCACGTCATCACGCCGATGCAGATCATTCTCGCCGGACGCGCCGCCGTGGAATTCGACGGAAAACCGCTGCCGATCGAGGAGATCGCCGACGGCGTCGTGCGAGGCTGGCTCGGTGAACACATGCATCGCTTCGACACGCGCCGACACGTCGTCGTTTCCTGTGCCGTTCGGTCCGGTTCGAGCGAACTCGTCGATCTCTTCGATGGGCGCAGCCGCCCAGGTCCCATCGCAAACGATTCGTCCTGCGGGGTTGGCTTCGCACCGCTCTCGGAGCTGGAGAGGACGGTGCTGGCGGTCGAGGGCCGCCTGAACTCGGCATAGACGCGCATGCACGACCCGGCCATCGGTGAGGACGTGAAGGTGATGGCCTTCCGCCATGGCGACCCCGTCCGCATCGTGCTCGCCTGCGCGATGATCGACGCGGCCCTGCGCGGCATGGCAGACTACGTGGTCGCCAAGCAGCGTGCCGCGCAGATCGCCCTCGACGCGGCGAAGCAGATCACCTCCCTTCCCATCGAAATCGACGTGAACGTCGGAGACGACATCGACGCTGAGCAGATCTACCTGACCGTGACGGGGACGTCGGCGGAGGCGGGCGACGACGGTCAGACGGGGCGAGGCAATCGCATCAACGGACTGATCACGCCGTGTCGCCCGATGACCATCGAATCGGTCGCCGGGAAGAACCCGATTACCCACGTCGGCAAGCTCTACAACCTCGCAGCCGGAATCATCGCGCAACGCATCGTGGACGCGCTGCCCGACGTGAGCGGCGCCGAGTGCAGATTGGTGAGCGCGATCGGCTGCCCGATCGACGATCCCCAGATCTTCGAGGTGAGGCTCTTCGGTCCGGATTCGGAAGCCAGCGCCGAGCTGGCGGATCGAGTCGAGTCGATCGTCCAACGGGAGCTCGGGGAGCTTTCCGGCTACTCCGATCGGTTGCTGAGCCGCGAGCTCGACATCGATCGCTGGCCCCTGGAGGTCTGACCGATGGAGCAGACGGGCAGCGGTGAGCTCTATACACGCTTGGCTCGGGACATGGCCGATGTCGTGGCACAACATTATCTCGACACGGGCGCCGAGACCGGTGAGGACAGGCTCGACGAGGCTGTTCGGGCAGCGATGCTGGCGGTGCCGCGCCATCGGTTCGTGCCCGATTCGCTTCGCCACATGGCCTATGCCGACTCGGCGCTGCAGATCGGATTCGGCCAGACGATCAGCCAGCCCTTCATCGTCGCCCTGATGACCCAGCTCGCGCGGGTCGGTCCAGAGGCGCGCGTGCTCGAGGTGGGGACGGGCTCGGGCTACGAAGCGGCCGTCCTCGCGGAGATCGCGCAGGCGGTGTACAGCATCGAGCTCGTGCCGGAGCTCGCCGAGCGGGCGGGAGCGCTGCTCGAGGATCTCGGATACGGCAAGGTCCAGGTCCGGTGTGGTGACGGGTTCGGCGGCTGGCCCGAGGCAGCGCCCTTCGATGCGATCCTCGTCACCGCCTGCGCGGACGAGGTGCCGCAACCCCTCGTCGAGCAGCTCGAGCCCGGCGGACGCTTGATCATCCCCGTCACTCGCCCAGATGCGTTTCAGGAGCTCCAGGTCATTCGCTCGATGGGAGGCGGGGAGCAAGCGGTGCAGCACGTGCTGCCGGTCGCCTTCGTTCCCTTCATCCACGATTCGGATCAGACCGATGCCGGGGCGGAGCGTACGTAGCAGGTCACTGGCCGGCCCGTCGCTCGAGATCGTCGATCGATTGGCCGATGCGGTGGTCCTTCAGGATGACGCGCCGCCGTCCTCCGCCTCGGCTCGGGTCGTGAGGACGGAGCAGGGTGCGAGTCGAAGGGTCCGCTCCGCGACGCTGCCCAGCGCGATCCGGGTGAAGCCGCGATATCCGTGCGTCCCCATGACGATCAGATCCGACTCGTCTTGCGCCGCCTGCTTGGCGATGACCTCCGGTGGATGGCCTTTGTAGAGGTGCGTGCGGACCTGCAGTCCGGCCTTTTCGATCTTGTCGACCGCGGCGGCCAGTCGCTCGCTAGACGTCGCGCGGGCCTGGTCCTCGAGGTCGGCGAGCTCGACCGCATAACGGCGCGCGTGGAGCGGAGCCTCGTCGAGGACGTGGAGCAGATCGATCGATGCATCGAATCGCTTCGCGAGGGAGACCGCCAGATCCCTGACCCGCTCGAAGTGAATCGAGAAGTCGATCGGAACCAGGATCCGCTGGATCGCCTTGTCGCCAATTATTCCTTCCCCCTTGATCGCGAGGACCGGTGCGGGGCAGGTGCGCAGCGTCGCTTCGGCGATGCTGCCGAGGAATGCGTGGGCGAGTCCCTTGCGGCCGTGGGTGGCCATCACGACGAGATCGGCGTCGAGCGCACGCACCTTCTGCTCGATGAACTCCGCGGGCTGAGGGGCCTCCGAGATCAGTCGTTCGACTCGCGTGATGCCCGCCGCGGCAAGCCGCTCGCAGGTCTCGTCCATCTGCACTCGCATCTCGTCGCGGAGTCCGTCCCAGACGGACTGGGGGACGTTGATGTCGTAGGTCGTGTGCAGGAAGGGGAGGCGCACTACGTGGAGCAGGTGGATCGTCGCCTGCTGCCCGCGCGCCAGCCTGGCGGCGGACTGCACGGCAATTTCGGAGCGCTCCGAAAAGTCCGTGGGGACGATGATGTTCTCGATCGATTCCAGCATGGCTTCCTCCCTGCCTACCGTTCTAGCAATCCGTTGAAGAACCCTCGCTGTCGCCAGGCACGCGTCTTTCGCACGATCTCTGCGTTGCGAAAGCTTGCCCTAGCCGGCTAGGGCTGCGCTTGCGCGCCTTGATCTCGCGCGCTCTTCTCCTCATCAGGAGGCACGCACCCGACTCCGCGGGGGTTCTTCAACGGACTGCTAGCTTACACGCAAGGTACGCCTTCGAGCACGCGCTCGTCGTCGAGACACCCGACCACGAGCCGGACCCGGTGCAGATTCACGCTCCGCCGGAAGTGACGAAACCGCGACCACGAGAGCCGACGACCGGGGTCTCATTGCCATTCGTACCGGATCACTGCATGGAACGGTGTACCCCCATCGGCTCGGCACGTCCAGGTTGCCAATCTGGCTCGAGATCGGGTCGGCGCCCCGGATCGTTCTGTGCGAGGATCCCGTCGTCGACGGCGTCCTCGCTCCGCTTCCGATTCTTCGAGCGCATCGCCAAGCAGGGATGAATCGCCCAGAATCAGGACTTTCTGCGATAGTTCGTCCCCCGTCAAGGCACGTGAGAGCAGTGGCTTCGCCTCGTGGGGGATGCTCCGCGCCTTGCGGTCCTCTGCAGAAAAGAGACACAGGAGGGTCCCAAATGCTCACCGCAGCCGACGCCATGCAGCTCGAAGTCGAATCCGTCGCACCGGGGCTCGGGCTCATCGAGCTCGAGCGCGTTTCTTGACGCTGGGAATCAGCGGCTTCCCGGTTCTGGAGGACGAACGGCTCGTCGGTATCGTGTCGCGCTCTGACGTCGTTCGGATCCTCTCTGTCGAGCGGTCCAATCAGGAGCAGCTGGCGGACTTCGACCGTACCTTCGACGATCCCTCGCACCCGGCCGAAACCGGGACCGCTGATGTGGAAGCGAGGGTCGGCCGACGCACCGAGGGGTTCCAGGTTCGGGACGCGATGGTCCAGCAGGTGGTGAGCGTACAGCGCGACCAGCCCCTCGCTGAAGTTGCGCAGCTGATGCTCGACAAGCATGTCCATCGGCTTCCCGTCCTCGACCGAGACGACCGGCTGGTTGGCCTCGTCACGAGCCTCGACCTCGTGCGCCTGTTCGCGAAAGGACGCCTCGTCGAGGCAGGCCGGGATTCGTAAGATCACCGCTGGAGATCGGCAGCCTCCCGATCGGTGGCCTCGAGGTAGCGAAGGACTCCATCAAGACGTCGGGGTCTGTGATTCCCGCTGCGATCATCGCGCGATCGCGCTCTCGTTTCGGCCCGTGAATGAACAAAAGCCCAGAAATGGAGATCCCCCGACTAACTCCTGGCCGAGGGGTCCCAACGGATCGCGAAAACGGGCGTCAACTCAGTGTGATCAATGACCGGTCGGGTGGTTGGAGAGCCCACTCGAGAGCGGGAACCGAGCCGATCGAGGAGAGGGTGCCGCTGCACCGAAAACACTTCGGTTGGAACGGGGACACCGGGTTCCCCGAGAGGGAGGTCACCGCCGAACTCGCAGAGAGGAGAAGTCGAGTTGCTCCATCAGTCGAGGCTTCGAAGCGGGCGAGTTCGGAAGCCCTCGCTCTACTGCGAGACAGCCCACATCACGACCAGAGCCGGCACCGTGATGAGCTAGGCCCAGTAGCGCCTACTGCTCGAGTAGACGCGGCTCGCGAACTCGTCGAGATCCATATGGCGGGTCTCCTCGGACAGGATCTCACAGCTCACCACGCCGTCGAATCCCTTCGCCCGGATGACGTTGCAGAAGCGTTCCAGCTCGAAGCAACCCTCGCCCGGCATGACCCTTCTGCCCAGGGTCTCCGCAATGAGGTCATCGCTCTCGAGCTTCGGATGGTCATCGAATTGCACATAGGAGATCTCTTCGAGTGGCAGCGCTTCGAGATCCTCCCAGGTGTCATCGCTATAGAAGAAATGCCAGCTGTCGACGAGGATGCCGGCGCCCTCGATGGCGGCGCGCGTCATCAGGCTTCGCGTCGCTTCGAGGTTCTTGATCTCCGGGAGCCAGGGCAGATACTCGACAGCCAGGCGCGCCCCGACCTCCAGAAACAGGTCGCCCGCGCGTCGAAACTCGCCGAGCACCACCTCGTCAACGGGGGAATTGACATTGACCTGCACGAATTCCGGCCTCAGGCCACGCGCGATGCTCAGCAGGTCATCGATTTCCTTTCTCATGGTCGAAACGTCCTCGCTCACCAGAAGAGTCGGCAGCTCGAAGACGCGCAGTCCGCAATCCGCGGCGCAGTCGGCAAGCCCTTGGAGGTGGCCGCCACGCTCGAAATAGTCCTGGATGGAGTACGCGTCGGGGCCGATCAGCCCAAATCCGGCCTTGGCAGCGGCCGCAAACTGCCCTTCCAGATTCGGATTCTCACCACGCAACACATACGCCGAGCGGTTCATGCAGTTGAAACAGAGTTCAGCCATTTGGGATTCTCCGGTGGAGGGTGATCGGAATTGAGGCTACAGCGCACGAGCCTCGGGAAGCACCTCGGCCGCCACCTGCTCGAGCGCTTCGACGGCGCCCGCAAAGCTCGGATCGGCCGCCAGGCTGATGCCGGCGACCAGGTGCTCGAGACCGGCGCGTGCGAAGCTTCCGAGGTCCTCGAGCACCTCTTCCGAGCTGCCCCGCATCGACACCCCTTCGATCGGCGGCAGACCCTCCCCGAGCACGATGCCGTCGATGAGCCCGACCGTGATCGAGTCGGGCGCCCGGCCCGCTCGCTCCGCCAGCTCCCGCAGACGCGCGGTTTCGCTGGCCAGCAGCTCCGGATTCGAAGAGATCGCCAGATAGCCGTCCCCAAGCACAGTCGCGCGCCGAAGCGCACGCTCGCCGGTGCCCCCGATCCAGATGGGCAGGCGAGGTTCGCGCGCCGGCTTCGGAAGCACCCCGACTTCGTCGAAGTGGACAAAGGGACCCGAATAGCGGACCGCTTCTCTGGCCGTCCAGGCGGCTTGCATGGCGCGCAGATAGTCCATCGTGACGGCGCCGCGACGATCGAAATGATCTGCGGGAAGTCCCAGCGCCTCGAACTCGTCGCGCAGCCATCCGACGCCCGCTCCCAGGATGATGCGACCCTGCGAGAGCTGATCCGCGGTCGCCAGCATCTTCGCGGTCGTGAGCGGGTGGCGATAGGGAATCACGAGAACCGAGACCCCGATCTCAACTCGCTCGGTCGCCTGCGCCAGCGCCCCCATCAAAACCAGTGGTTCGTGGATGTCCTGATCCCAGGAGTAGGGGAAGATTCCGGTCGAGTTGTGCGGATAGGCTGACCTGCGATCGCGCGGCAAGACGACGTGGTCGGTGAGCCAGACCGAATCGAAGCCCAGCCGCTCCGCACAAATAGCGAGATCGACGCAGGCACGGCTGCTGCGACCGGTCTCGGGAAAGCCCGCAAAATTGTGCACCAGGACACCGATCTTCATGCCCTTAGGCCTTCAGGCCGAGCTGGGGCAGATCCCCTTCGGCGATCATCGTCAGGCTGCCGGTCCCGACACCGTCGAGCCCACCACCGCGCAGCGCCACCCGGACGGGCTGGATGCGGTGAATCGGGCGGACCCGAAGGCCCGCCCCTGCGTCTGGACGAAGCACGTCGGTGGGGTGGCTGACATCCCAGATGTCGTGTTCGAGGAACTCTTCTCCTCGATAGACACCGAGGCCTCTCTGGTCGTCGTAGCCGCCGTAGCCGAGGCCTTGCATATCGATGGCCGGCCCGAGTGCGGTGGCCTGGATCTCGACTTCCGAGCCATCGGGGTGGACCGTGTCGAAACGGGCCATCCGAAAGCGGCGAGGACTCGCGTCGTCGTGAAAGGTGATGTCGATCGATGCGCGCGACTTCAGGTGAAGCTCGATCGGCGGCTCACTGCTATTCGCGCCGCTGCCCCGCCGCGTGATCTCGGTCGTAAAGTAGTCGGGACGACCGCTGAACTGAGCGAGCTGAACGTGGCCGCCTAGCGAGTCGGTCGAGAAGAACAGGAACGCGAACAGGCTGCCGGCACTTCGAGCGGCCTCTGGTCCCGTAACCGGCTCCTCGATGCCCATTCGTTCGCGGACGCCCCAAGAATGATCCCGGGTAGCCCACCAGCGATCGAGCTCGATGCGCTCGCCGCCGGCGAGTGACAGCCAGCCCTTGCATTCGCCGATCTGGTCGAAGCGGCGCGACTCTTCGACGATGCGGCCGCGCGAGCGGGTGAACCGCGCGGCCTCCTCCTGTGCGGGCAGCGTGGCGCTCCATTCGAGCTCTGCCTCGATGCCATGCTCTCCCGGCTCGACGAAGAGTCGGAACTGCTCGAGGGGCCGGGCCACCTCGACGCGCAGTGGACCGCACGCCGTCTCGTAGCGAGGGCGCAGAGCACGCGAGACTCGCAAATTGTGCTGGTGGCCACTTCGAATCGCCACAAAGCCTCCATCCATCACGTTCATGTTCTGATAGGCCCCGAGCGTGAATTGTAGAGTGCCGGCGCCGCCGGGATCGGTCGCGGCGAACCAGTAGCGATCGAAGAAACGCGGATCACTGGTTCCCACGTGGTCGAAGGTGGTCGGCAGCTGGTGCCACAGGGTATCGTCCATCGGTGTCAGCAAGGTGGGCCTCTCGATTGCTTTGCGGCATTTCACACAAAATGGGGTGCGTGCACTCACCGCACGCGATTCGAGTATAGTCGTTGGGTGGCCCCTGCCTTTGAAGAAATCGACGACACGATCGAGCCCGCTGCACTGAGTGCCTGGCTGTGCTCTCGTATGCCCGACGCCGCCCAGCTCGAGGTCTCCGACCTGCGCCACCCGAGCGCGGGGGAGTCGAGCGATACGCAGCTCTTCGAGGCGCGCTGGCATGAGGCGGGCGAGCAGAAGACCCTCGCCGGTGTGCTTCGCTGTGCACCGCGCAGACCGGGTCCCTTCCCGTCCTACGACCTGCCGATGCAGTTCGAGATCATGCAGACGCTCGGCGAGCGCACGGCCGTCCCGGTGCCCGAGGTGATCTGGCTCGAAGAGGATCCCGGGATCTTCGGTGCGCCCTTTCTGGTCATGCGCCAGGTCGAAGGCGATGCACCACTGGACTTTCCGAGCTACCAGGGCGAAGGAATGTATCGCGACGCATCACCCCGGGTTCGCGCACACATGTGGCATGCGACCGTCGAGACCGTGGCCGAGCTGCACGCCCAGGATTGGCGTGGGCTCGGACTGACCCGGGTTCCCGGTGCTCGCACGGGCGACGATCCGGCTCGCCAACAACTCGACACCTGGCGCGACTACCTCGACTGGACCCGCGAGCAGCCAGGTGAGCGGCTGGCGGTATTCGACGAGGCTCTGGCCTGGCTCGAAGCCCGGCATCTGCCTTCGGCGCCGCTGTCGCTGTGCTGGGGTGACGCGAAGCTAGGCAACGTCCTGTACCGACCCGGCAGTCGCGATGTGGCCGCCGTGCTGGATTGGGAGATGGGCACCATCGGTGATCCCGAGATGGACCTCGCGTCGCTGCATCTCTCCGATCTGCGCGCACAGGACGGTGCGGATGGCGTCGTACTCGAAGGTACGCCCAGCGCCGACGAGCTGGTCAGGATGTACGAGAAAGCCAGTGGCCGCAGCATCCGGGACTTTCGCTACGCGCTCGTCTTCGCGACGTTCTGGCGCGGCGCGGTCCAGCTCCAGGTCATGCGCCAGATGCGCGCCCGGGGCGCCGACATCCCCGAAGAGCTCTTCCTCGACAACTTTCCGGTGCGCACCCTGTGCCGCTTACTCGACTTGGCGCGGCCGGGCTGAGCTCGGAGGTTGCGGAGGTCTCGCTGCGCGGAGACCCTCGTCCCGGACTGCTAGGGGCCCCGAATCAGGAACCCTCTTCGATCATCTCCACGCGCACGCCGTCGGGATCGTTCAGGAAGAACATCCGGACCGGCGGATCGATCTCGGTGAAGGCGTAGATCGGGGTCGGCTCGCGGCCCTCGGCCTCGGCGTGGGCATGCGCCGCATCGAGGTCCGGCACGTGGAACGAAATGCCTCCCAGGCCCAGCGGACGGGGTTCGTCGGGGGGCGGCTTCGGCACGCGGCGCTCGTCGAGGGTTTCGATCGTATGCAGGCGAATCCCGCCGATGCGGATGAAGGTGTCTCGGATCCGAACGCCCTCGCGACCGAATATTGCGTCGAGGGACGCAGCCTCGAGCTCCTCGTCCTGCTCGACTTCGCCGCCCAGCCCCGCACACCAGAAGTCGATCGTGGCCTTGGTGTCCGCGACGTGCAGGATCAGATGGCTCATCTCGAGGGCTGTCTTGGGCATGGTCGGGTCATCCTCCGAAGATCAATGCTGGGGAAAGACTTGGCTCCGTCAGTCCATGATGGCCCGCCGTCTGGCCTGCGCAAGTCGCCGAAAAACGGGGCGGAACCCCTGAACCGAGCCCGCTGGTGCCGAAACCTCCATCTGACTGACTTTTTATCTTCTTGTCGCTCGGAGATCGCGTCGACTATAATCGCCGTCCAACGAGAAGGAGATGTGCATGTCCGACGTGTCACTGAAACGGATCGAAAAAGGAATCAAGGAGCTGGCGACACAGCAGAAGGTGATCTGCGAGCGCCTCGAGGCCCTCGAGAGCCATGTGTCACAGACCACGGGCGACGTGGTTTCGCGCGACGATGTCATCGAGCTGCTCGACGGCTTCCGCGCGGGCGAGGCCCTGGGCGCGGCCTCGATCGGCGCCTGGATCGACGTCTGCACCCAGGACTGCGTGCGCGGTGCGCTGCGTACGATTCAGCAGCGCGAGGCGATGCACGCCCGACTCCTGGAAGAGCGTCTGCGCGAGTTGGGCGCGAAGCCGACCTTCGAGATTCCCGCCGCAGAGGTCGAGCGGGCCATGAAGGATCTGGGCTCGACCCAGAAGAGCGACGCACAGAAGCTGCTCGAGTTCGCCCAGAAGTTTCCCGACGCCGATGTCCTTCTCAAGCCGATCTGCGACATGCTGGCCCGTCTCGATCACGACCAGGAGACGCAGTGGCTGCTGCGCACGATCGTACAGGACGAGCGCTCGACCCTCGCGGTCGTGCACGAAGCCAGTGCCATGCTCAATCCGCAGGCAGGGTAGATCCGGCCCGATCACAGACCCGCGAACGCGCGACTCGAATCCGTCCTCGACCTTTCAGGAGGAGCTCCTGAGGGATCGGGGGCATTGGTTGACCGGTTGGTGGGTCAATGGTGGGCCATCTCGCGAGTCAGGGAGAAAGAAGGACATGCTCGAACTCAGCGCCGACGAAGTCCTGAGGACGACGCGTACGGTTCGTAAGCGACTCGACTTCGACCGCCCGGTCGAGCGCAGCGTCATCGAGGAGTGTCTGGAGATCGCGATCCAGGCGCCGAACGGCGGCAACATGAACAACTGGCGTTGGCTCGCAATCGACGATCCCGGATTGATCAAACAGATCGCCGACATCTACAACGGAGGACTCGACGACTTCATCGCGACCTTCGACGAGCGCGGCTACGCCGGCGGGAACGTGCCCGGTGCGGATCGAATCGAAACCTCGACACAGCATCTGCGCGACAACTTCCACCGCTGCCCCGCACTGCTACTGCCGATCGTCGCGGGCCGCACCGATGGCGGCGGCGAAGGGGCGAACGTCTTCCACCAGGCGTCGCGCTGGGGCTCGGTGCTGCAGGCGGTCTGGAGCTTCATGCTCGCGCTGCGCTCGCGTGGGCTCGGTAGCGCCTGGACGACCGGACACCTGTGGCGCGAAAAGCAACTCGCCGAGCTGCTCGGAATCCCCTACGACCACTACATGCAGACCGGGCTCTTCCCGATCGCGTACACGATCGGGACCGACTTCAAGCCGGCCTACCGCAAGCCGGTGAAGGATGTGCTCGCCTGGAACCAATTCGATCTGTCCGGCTGAGCCCACGGACACAACTAGCTCGCCAGCCAGAACCAGAGGGTGGCGGCCCAGGCCACGCCGAGCAGCGCCGCCAGCCCCTTCCAGAATCGCAGCGGGTCTCGCTCGATCAGTGACCGCGGCCTCTCCTCGAGGAACGCTCCCTTGGGGTGCCGCAGGTCGTAGAGCAGCTCGGACACGACGCCTTGACGGCGACGCCAGGCAATCTCGACCGCCGTGTGCAGCGCAGCGTCCATCCAGACCGGCACCATCGGATTGCGCTGGTGGCTGGGTATGTATTCGAGCCGTTCGAAGGCGCGCATCGAGCTTGCGTCCTCGATCTTCTCGCCATAGGGAAGCGCACCCGTGAGCATCTCGTAGACCAGGGTTCCGATCGAGAAGATCTCTGAACGGATCCCGGCGCTCTCGCCGAAACGGGTCTCGGGGGCGCAATAGCGAGCGGTTCCGAGAACCTGGTCGCGTTCGATCGGGGGCGCGATCTCCTGGATTCCGGCCACACGGCACGAACCGAAGTCGACGATCTTCAGCACGCCCTCGCGGTCGAAGACGATATTCTCGGGCTTCAGATCCTGGTGAAGTGTCTCCTTGCGGTGAAAAGCGCGCAGCCCCGCCGCAAGCTGGTCGGCGATATCGAGCACTTCGGCGATCTCGGGCTCCGGGTGCTCGTCGATCCAATGGCGCAAGGTCGGACCGTCCACGTATTCCATCAGGTAGTAGAGAAAGCTCTGACTCCGCTGGCTCTCTACGATTCGGACCACATGCCGATCCGCCACCCGCAGTCCGATCCAGGGCTCCATCACGAATCGCTCGATATAGGCCGGGTCATCCTCGTAGTTCACCGACGGTGTCTTCATCACCAGTCGCCGCCTGGTTTCGATGTCGGTTGCCAGGTAGAGCTGGCTGCGGCTGCTGGCATGCAGCTCTTTTTCGATCAGGTAGCCATCGATCTTCAGACCCGGCTCCAGTGGCGGCGGAAAGGGAAGCTGCGTCAGACGTCGGTGCAGTTCGTCGACGTCCTGCGCTGGAAGCTCGAGCACGCGCAGCAGCTGGCAGGTCAGGTTGTCGGGGCTACCCGCCGCGAGGGCGGCTTCGATCAGCCTCTGGCAGGTCGCTTCGAGATCGCCGCTCGCTCCGATGCGCCTTGCCAGCTCATCGGGGCTCAGGAAATCGTGAACGCCGTCGGTCGACAGCAGAAAGAGATCTCCCGCACGCAGCTCGAACGCGCGATAGTCGACTTCGAGTCGCACATCCATTCCGACGGCGCGGCTCAGATAGGTCTCGTTCTCGTTGATGCGCGTGGCGTGATCGCGCGTCAGCTGTTCGAGGCGGCCATCGCGGATCCGATGGATCCGCGTGTCACCGACGTGGAAGAAGTAGGCCGTATGCGACTTCAGGATCAGGGCTGTGAAGGTGGTGACATAGCCGCGATGTGATTCGACCATTCCGTGACCGCGGCTGTAGAGCCAGCGGTTGAGCGCCGTCAGCACGGCCTGTGCAGAGGTCTGAACGCTCCAGGAATCAGGCGTGCTGTAGTAGTCGCTCAGGAAGCTCTGCACGCAGCTCTCGCTGGCTTCGCGTCCGGCCTCGGCGGAGCTGACGCCGTCGGCGATCACGGCGGCCACTCCCTTGAGGGTCAGCGGGACGCCCTCTGGCAAACGCAGCCCCATGCAATCTTCGTTCGCGGGCTTGTTGCCCGCGGCGCTGGCCTGGCCCGCTTCGACCCGAAGGCTGCCATCGATGTGGATCGAATCCTTCATCTGGGCTCATGTGACCTCGATCAGCTCGACCGTCCCGTCCTCGCGGATTTCGGCCATATGTCCCTCCGGCTCGTCCATCAGCTGAACGGCGAGCAGCACCAGCGCGGCACAGCCCGCGATCACCAGAAAGAAGGTCGAATAGTCGACGAAGGACAACACGGTGAGAAACACGACGCCGCCGACATTCCCATAAGCGCCCGCCATGCCCGCGATCTGTCCCGTCATGCGTCGCTGCACCAGCGGAACCATGGCAAAGACGGCACCCGAGCCCGCCTGCCCGGAGACCGGGCAGAGCAGGGTGACTGCCAGCGCCAGGGCGATCGGCTTTGAACCATCCATCTGGCCGAGCAAAGCGTAGCCGACGGCGCTTCCAGCGAGCAGCCAGGACAGCGATGTCCGCCTCCGCGTTCGATCCGAGAGCCAGCCGCCCGCTGGCCGCGCCAGCAGGTTGGTGAACGCGAAGCTCGAGGCCAGCAGACCGGCACGGATTGGGTCCAGACCCTCGAAGGTGTCCAGGAAGAAGAGCGGAAGGATCGAGACCATCGCGAGCTCGGCGCCAAAAGTGCTGAAGTAGGCGATATCCAGTAGCGCCACCTGCTTGAACTCGTACCGGTAGAGCTCCGGAACGCCATGCGTCAGCATATTGCGGTTGACCCTGTAGATTTGAGCGACCTGGACGCCGAATAGCACGCCGAGACCCGCGATCACGAGGATCGTGGCCGAAACGCTGAGCAGACCGATATGGGAGGGCGAGAGCCTCCAGGCAAGGACTGCGAGGGCCACGTACATCGGCACGTTCATCGCGATGTAGAAGACGAAGTCTCGCCGGCTGGTGACCTCGAGGCCTCCCGACTTCCTGGGCTTGAAATAGGTCGAGCCCCTCGGCGTGTTCCGCACGCCCCGGTAGAAGAGAAGGGCGTAGACGAGGGAGAGTCCACCGGTGCCAGCCACGGCCCAGCGCCAGCCGTCGGCGCCTCCAACCCACAGTGCAATGGCCGGCAGCGCCATCGCTGCGGCGGCCGAGCCAAAATTTCCCCAACCGCCGTAGATCCCCTGGGCCAGTCCGACCTGACCCGCCGGAAACCATTCGCTCACCAGCCGGATTCCGACTACGAAGCCGGCTCCGACGAAGCCCAGCAGGCAGCGCGCCAGCGCCAGGCTCTCGAAATCGGGCGCCGCCGCAAACCCGAAGCAGAAAAAGGAAGAGAGCATCAGCAGGCCGCTGAAGACACGTCGCGGACCGAAGCGATCCACCAGCATGCCCATCACGATGCGGGCCGGGATCGTAAAGGCCACGTTCAGGGTCAGCAGCGCCTTGACCTGCTGATCGTCGAGGCCGAGATCCTCACGGATGTAGATCATCAGCGGTGCGTGATTGAACCACACTACGAAGCTCAGGAAGAACGCAAACCAGGCGAAGTGGAGCGTCCGGATCTTCGGATCGCCGACGTTCAACAGGTCGAGCTTCGCCCGGATCATCGGATGGGTTTCTCGATTCGGTCGATGCGAACCGCGCAGTGCTTGTAGGAAGGCTGACGGGACTGGGGGTCGAAGCTCGGAATCGTCAGGCGATTCGTCGACGCGTAGTGCATGGGAATGAATACGCGACCACGCCCGACGGTCGCCCTCACCACGGCCCGGGCCGTCGTCGATCCCCGGCGTGAGGCGACTCGAACGATCTCGTCGGCGACGATCCCCGACGCCTCGGCGTCTTCGGGATGGATCTCGACCCACACCTCCTCGGGCGCCAGTTTTCGCAACACCGGCGAGCGACCCGTGCGCGTCTGGGTGTGCCATTGGCTCGAGGATCCGCGTCCCGTCAGCAGCACCAAGGGATATGAGGAGCAGACCGGCTCCGGGGCGGGGCGAGGCTCATCGAACACGAAGCGGGCGCGAGCGTTCGGGAAATAGTAGTGGCCGTCTTCAAAGAGACGCCGCCGGGCGGCCGAGGGCGGGGCCGAGGTCGGATGCGGCCATTGGATGCCGCCGGCCGCCTCGAGCATGCGGTAGCCCTCGATGCCCGAGAAATCACAGGGACGGCCTCGCGACAGCTCCTTCATGGTGTCGAAGACGTCTTCGGGCGTCTTCCAGCGGTCGAATAACTCGGAGCATCCCCAGCTTTCGGCGACCAGTCGGAAGATGTGGAAGTCGGCGAGGGCCTGGCCCGGCGCGCGGCGGACCTTCTTGGTGATTCCGATTCTGCGCTCGGAATTGATGACGGTGCCTTCCTTCTCTCCCCATCCCGCGGCGGGGAGTACGAGGTCCGCGCGCCGCGCGGTCTCGGTGTCTGCGTACATGTCCTGGACGACCAGGAAGTCGAGCTTGTCGAGAGCCCTCCCGAACGCCTGCTGGTCGATCCAGGAATGGGATCCATTCGTCGCGATGAGCCACAGACCTTGGATGCGTCCCCGGTCGATCGCCTCGAGAATCTGGTCGTAGGCGAGACTGTTGCGATCGGGGATGCGCTCGGCCTCGATGCCCAGGATGCGGGCGACCTCGGCCCGATCTGCCGGGACATCGAAGCTGCGTCCAGCGAAGAGGTTCGTGGTGTTGCTGAAGAGCCGCGAGCCCATGGCGTTGCACTGGCCCGTGATCGAGTTGGCTCCAGAGCCGGGACGGCCGATATTTCCGGTCATCAGGGCCAGGGCGATCAGGGCCTGGGCCGTGCGCACCGCTTCGTGCCCCTGGTTGACGCCCATCGTCCACCAGATCGACACGCCCTCGCCCCGGTGGATCGTCTCGGCCAACTTCTCGATGGCAGCCGTTGGCACGCCGACGCTGCGGGCGACATCGCGCGGCTCGAATCGCTCGACGTGCGCTGCGAAGGCGTCGAAATCCTCGGTATGCGCGCGGATGTAGTCGTGATCGATCCAGTCGCGTTCGATCAAGACCTGGGCGACGGCATAGAAGAGGAGCAGATCCGACTTCGGCGCAATCGGCAGGTGTTGGATCGCTGCCATCGCTGTCTCGGTGCGACGCGGATCGACGACGACGATCTCGGGCTGGTTCGGATTTCGACAGATTCGCTCCCACAGGATGGGGTGCGCGATGCAGAGATTCGAGCCCACCAGCACGATCACGTCGGACTCCTCGAAGTCGGAGTAGCTGTAGGGGGGGGCGTCGAAGCCGAAGCACTCCTTATAGGCCGCCACCGAGCTGGCCATGCACTGACGGGTGTTGCCATCTCCATGGACCATCCCCATGCCGAACTTGGCCAGGGCGCCGAGCAGGACCATCTCCTCCGTCGGAATCTGGCCCGTGCTCAGGAAGGCCAGGGACTCCGGGCCGTGACGTCGCTGGATCTGGCCCAGGCGCACTTGCATTACACGCATGGCTTCGTCCCAGCTGACGGGTTCGAGGCGGCCGGACGCTCCGCGCAACAGCGGCGTCGTCGCGCGATCCTTCGAGGCCAGGGGCGCGAGCGCTTCCCATCCCTTGGGACACGCCATTCCCAGGTTGACCGGGTAGCTCGTGTCTGGGGACAGGCTCACGGCAGAGCCGTCCTTCATATGCATGCGCAGTCCACAGCCAGTCGCGCAGTAGCCGCAAACGCTGGTAGTCGTGGCGTCGGGAGAGCGGTGCTTCGGAACCTGGCCCAGGCCAAAGCCAGCGTCGACGCGACCCAGCGCATCGCCGAGCGGTCCGCCCTCACTGCGCAGCAGCCGCTGGGCGCGGTCCATCCATTTCTTCAGGTCCATCCGCCGCCCGTCCCCTCGAAACCGGTTCCGACCATTCCCGGCATGGCCGGCGCCGCTTCGGCGCGGAAGAACAGATGCCGCTCCAACAGCTCGCCGATCAGCAACAGCGCGAAGCTCGCCGACGCCAGTCCCGCGATCACGGGACCCGCGCCACGCGGCAGCGCCAGCAGCAACAACAACAGGCTCAGGCCAGCCACTGCGGTGGCAATTCGAAGCTGCAGCTCGCGACGCAGGGCGCCGCGCATCAGCCGCGCACTGCGTTCGAGGGCCGAGGCTGTGAGATCACCTCGGCAGCGCAGGTCCGAGAGCTCAGCGCAGAGCTTTGCGAGGATCGCAGCGACGCCCACCATGCCGAGCCCATCGACTAGCGCCGCGGGAACCCGCGCACCAAAGAGCGATGCACCGGTGGCGCAGAAGAGGCTGCCTGCCGCGCCCAGCACGACGACCGACCCGAAGAACCGAAAGCTGCTGCGTCCCAGTGACCAGAAGGGCCGATGGGTATCCGCGTAGATCATCACCGAGCAGAAGGTTGCTAGCGCACCGACCGCGAGCGCACCGGCACACAGGCCCCTCTGGAGGATCGGCACCCACGCGACCGGTGAGCCAGACTCCAAGAACAGCGGGCCGAGCCAGAGACTGGCCGCATAGGCGGCGACGAGACCGGCGAAGGGTCCGAGGACCAGGATCTCCCGACTCATCCAGGATGTTCGCCAACCCAGGAAGGCGCGAAAAGCGTAGAGCGGGCGACCCAGATGCAGGAACGCGCCCGCCTGGCCGGCGATCCCGACAGCTGCCGCCAACACGGCCCAGACCGGGCGCAAGCTCGATGCCGAGTCGGGGGCCAGCAATCCGCTCACGAAGTCGACCCCAAGCAGGCCGACCGAGAGTTGGACCGATATCATCATCAGGACGAGCGGTGTGTGAGCCTCGGCACGCGGCGCAAGCCTCGTGTCGGCGGGCCGAACCCGACCCAGCCCCGATCAACTTCCCACATAACGCGTGGTGGGTCGAGTGATCCGGGAGCTCGGCATGGCGCCGGCCTCGACCGGAAGCAGACGCTCTACGCGCGGGACTGTGGTGTCCACGATTTCGATCGAGATCGCCTCGTTGGGACAGCCCTGCACACACGCGGGCGCTTCGCCGACAGCCAGACGGCCGCTGCACAGATCGCACTTGCGCACGATGCCGCGCGCGGGGTTGTACTTGGGTACGTCGTAAGGGCACTTGAGAACGCAGTACTGGCAGCCGATGCACTGGTCATCGAGGTGGCGAACGATGCCGGTCTCCGGATCCTTTGCATAGGCCTGGACGGGACAGCCCGCCAGGCAGCCGGGATCTTCGCAGTGGTGGCAGGCGGACGGTACGGTCTGCTGATAGGCGAGGCCGGCGACCTCGCCGACCAGCCCACCGATGTCGCGCCAGGTTTCACCCGGATCGAGCCCGTTCAGACTGTGGCAGGCGGTGACACACGCCTTGCAGCCGGTGCAGCGGTCGAGATCGACGCGAAATGCGAGCTGCTGTCCAGCGCCGGGCCGGTCGAATGGAATCAGATCCCGGTAGTAGCGCGCCTGCAAGGGAAGGTCGTCGACCTCGTGACGCTGCGAAAAGCGTTCGACGGCGCTCAGGCTCTGCTGTTCTTCGAGTAACAGATCGACCAGACCAACGGCGCTAACAGGGCTTGATCCCGAAGCACTCACGAGCAGCGCCCGGCAGATCCGAGCGCTTCGCCCAGGGCCTCGGCGTCCGGTAGCTTGACCCAGACCTCGCCGTCCTGAACTTTGACCGGAAAGGTCTGTATCTGGAACGACGGGTCGCTCAGGCCCTTGCCCGACAGCAACGAGAAGGTCTTCTTGTGGAGCGGGCAAGCCAGCTTGGGCTCTCCCTGGTGGCTGCCGAGCAGACCCCGTGCGAGCACGTTGTCGCGCTGGTGGGGACACAGGTTCTGGGTCGCATACCACTCGCCGCGACTCGCGAAGTGGAAGATCGCGATCTGAGCCGCGCCGTAGCGAATCGGCTTGCCGCCGTCGCGGGGAAAATCCTCGACTCGTGCGGCGCGGACCCAGGACCATTCGCCCTCGGCGGGAAGCGGACCGGGCTGCGCGAGACCCTGTCCCGCCGACCCGTCCGACCCGTCCGCTGGACGCTTCTGATCGCGCTCGTGCACGAAGCGAAGACTGTCGTCGGGCTCGGAGAGATCCGCGTAGTGCTGGAACCAGGCGCGCTTTTCGGGGCTGCGCACCACCTCCGCCCACTCACAGCGGTAGCTGTCGACCAGACCCTGCATGTCGGCTTCGAGCTGCGAGGCGATGCCCAGCGAATCCTCGATCACGATTCGCTTGAGAGCCTCGATGCCACCGTCGAGCTCCTCGAGCCAGCGAGCCGTTCGTTGCAGGGGCTTCGCCGTCTGGATGTAGAACATCAGGAAACGGTCGATGTACCGGATCACACCATCCTCATCGAGGTCGGTGGCGAAGAGATCGCCGTGGCGCGGATTCGAGCCGCCGTTCCCGCCGAGATAGAGATTCCAGCCAGTCTGCGTCGCGATGATCCCGAAGTCCTTGTTCTGCGC
>PVBE010095289.1_pt1 | contig 72819 bp, 63 predicted proteins | sample 1631181 | NCBI WGS metagenome assembly PVBE01 (sample SAMN08397723, study PRJNA350692) | Marine metagenome, whole genome shotgun sequencing project. | isolation source: water | place: Pacific Ocean | collected 2012-04
AGGCTCGTTGGATCTGATAAGAGATCTTCGATTTGACCAGGTGCACGTCGCGGCCTTTTCAAAACGTCACGGCACTATTGCTGACGAATGGGAAGATGACGTCCCGGCCGAAGAAAAAATGCGTCGACTCCACGAGGTTGAAAGATATCAAACGGAAATAGCCGAGGACATAAATCGGCAATACGTAGGATCGACGGCTGATGTTTTGCTGGAAGAATTCGTACCAAGCAAGGCCGCTATCAACGAACCCCGATGGCGCGGCAGAACCCGCGCAAACAAATTGGTTTTCATACCCGATACCGAAGGCCTTGTACCTGGCAAAATCATACCTGTACATATTGTCTCGGCGACCCCGTGGTCACTCCGTGGCAGCGCAACAGTTGCCACGACGGCCCCCCGATAGATATATCGGTCGGTCCCCATGCAAGTCTCTCGAAGACATTCGCTGGCGGTAATAACAACCAGCTTGGTAGCCATAGCCTGTGCTGATCGGGAACCTAGGGATAGTGAGCCACGAACACCCCCATATTGGGAGCCGGCTTTCAAGTTAGTAGCCGGTGCGATTAAGACTCTTCGAGCCCTTGAAGTAAACACCAGATCACTCGACTCAAAGACACAATCGACAACCCAGTACGTGAGCGCTATCGCAACTCAGTTCGATTCGATTGAACATCTTTCGCAAAATTTGGTCGCATTACCGCCGCCGCCAGATTCCCGAATAGGCCACCAGCACCTAGTCGATGCAATTGACGGCTTAGTCGACATCATTCGAACGACCAGAAGCTACAAGGAATCAAGAGAACCAGAACTCCTAGTCCACGTCATCACGTTGACGCAACGTTCTCGGGCATCCCTCATGAGCTTCATCGATAACTTGCACGCGAATTCCCCGGGAATCGCGAGCGAAGGCTTTCGGCAAATGCTTTTTGATCTTGGGGAGTTCCAGATCAACCCACGCAGGGTGCCCATGTTTGCAGTGTTTATTGGCGAGTTTGCTGATGAAGTGCAAGCAAGAGCACGGATCGGATCACGGCTGGCGGAGATCCGTATGTCCCCGAGGTACAACCAGTGGGTGGAGGGGAGTAGGTTTTCCACGCTCGATGCTGCCAATGCCTCGGCACAGGAATGGATCTCCGATGGCTTTGAAGCAAGCATCGCAGAGGTTGTCGATCTTGATCTGAACCTAACGGAGACACGACCGCCGGCAACCGGATCATGGACAGAACGCTTATGGGCTCGCCAAACCGAGTTCGAGATATCTGACCTCGCTGCAGCAGACCACGGCGATCTTGTCATTGCAATCAGCCGAAGAGGTGATGTGGCCGCGTACGACCTGCAAGGGCACCCCCAATGGACCAACAACCTCGGAATACCGTTAGCCCACGTTGCTATTGACCCGTCCGGATCCTTGATCGCGGCGTACGCGTTCGACCTGCTTCTGCTTAACCCAGACGGATCAAATGTGTGGCAAAGGCCCGTGGCGCTCGACAACAACCAAAAGCTTGCACAGGTCGTCTTTAGCAATGACGGAGCAACGCTTGTTGCCAGATCGACAAATGCGAGCGGTATGGGCCGCGTTTTCAAGGTCGATCGAACGGGCCGATTGTGGGGGCCGACCAAAGATTATATTGCTGCACTCAGCGTAGCGATTGAACCCACTACCGGAGTCGTAGGTGTGGGATCGTCAAAAAAAGGGGTTAACCAGGTTGTCACCATTACTCCCGACGGCACCCTTAACCAAACCTTTGGGGTAGACGGCAAGCCGCACAAAGTTCTCTTCGGACAGAAGGGAACGCAAACTATCGTTGTGACGACCGATGGAATCCTGACATTCGACAGCGCGGGAGGCACCGTACTTCACCGACTCGACTTCCCGACAACACATGCCGCCAACACTCCTGACTCAAACACTATCGTGCTTGCCGGGCACACAGGACTTGGTGGGTTCCGCCCGGACGGCACGGAAGTGTGGAAAAAGATCCCGGTGGCTGCCCAAGGCCTCGCTGTTACCAAGGACTACGTCATTGCCCAAACAGACGAGCGCACCTTTCAAGTATTCCGGTCAGACGGGTCGAGGCTAGGCAAGCTTTCGATGTCGTCGCCGATTAGGGCCTTTGCTTTGTCACGACCTAACAACCTTCTTATCACTGCCAATAGAGACAGAACAATAGAAGCATGGCAACTTCCAGGCCAGACAAACAACACATGATGGCCTCGGCGGCTGGCCCTAGTACTGTGCCAAATCGTTCCGGAGCTTAATCGCCGCCTCGAAAGCAGAAAGAAGGTCCAAGAATCGACCTAAGGCACGAAACTCCACAGCCTCCTGAAGCACGACTGTCACAGCACGCTGGGATGTAAGGCCACGCAATATTGCGGACTGACTGCTGACACCAGAGGCCATCAAAGCTTTGACCAGCTTCTCATACGGCCCGGCGGATTCATTGGGCTCACGTAGTACGCGAAGCGGCGGTGCTTCCCGCAAAGCGTCCGTCATACCGCCGCTTTCTGAAATAACTCGCAACCGCGACACCTCGCCATTGAGGGCTTTACTGGCCAGCACTCCTAGATACGAAATCGTTGGATCAAGAATTCCCATAGAAGTGTCAGACGAGACGATAAAGTTCCGAAGACTGGTGTTTCCCTCAGGCCCAGCCACAACCAAGACGACGCGTTGTAGTCGAACCTGAGCCGGCGGTCGCGAGTCAGAAAGAACAGCACCTGCCAAACCACGTACCGTGACTTCCCGTTCCTCAGAAAGAAATGGCCCATCCACGTCTTCCAGCGTCTTTGAAACCAAAACGGCGGCCGAGGCGGCCTTGCCATCCAAAGACTCCTGTGAAGAAGAAAGTGGTGCGACACTCCATAGACCAATCGCCACAAGAACGACAAGGCCAGTCGGGAACAAGAACCAAATCCGTCTACGTATAAGCCACCTACTCATCCCCATCATCGAACGCCCAGTATCCATCAACAACTGGAAACCTTGAGCTCGGAAGAACGCGATGAGTTGGCGTACGCAATGTGTTGTCTTCAGCCGTGTGGGATAACACCCACACGGGAAGAATGTTCACCTCGTCAAGTTTTCCGTTCCCACGGTCAAGCACCGCCCGGTGATACCCCTGAAACACCGGAAGTTCGAGGTCTTCGTTCACAGATTCAGCGCCTGTCATCTGCTCCAGGATTTTGTCGCAGTAATATGCGGAATCGGCAGTTCGCATCATGCGGCCATACGCACGACAAATCGATGGACGTGCCTCGTACACAGAACACCTGCCGTCAACAAGAAATGGGCAGGGAGTAGCCTGGTTCTCTAGAGCCAGGTTAATGGTGTTCAAATAGGTGTCTGTGGAATCGTCCTGATCCTTCAATGCCATCCAGCTCGGAAGAGACGTACGGTCATCCTCCAACATCTTCTCTGCGCGTCCGACAAACGATCGCTGTGCCGACTCATCCAAATGCTCAAGAATCCACCTATGCAAGACCCCCCATTCGGCATACCCCACCAGCACCTGTTGATTGCAACAATCCGAACAGCCCTCAACGCAATGCATACACGCCGCGCTCGCGTCGACAACCGTCGGAAGACGATCTAGAAGCGGATATACAAAGCCTGGCCCTGTGTGATCATCTAGGTCAGCAAACGCACGATCATAAGGATCCATACAACTATGGGGTTCCGGCCGGAATTAACACGCAGCACTCCAACCAAGCCACCAAGAGTCCCAGGGTAACCATGATCAACCGGCTCCTTCTGCTATATTTCGCCAGTTGGCCCGACGCACACTGCGACGGGTCCCTTTTTAATGCGCGAGACACACTACTCAAACACATATGACAAAAACCGTCATCCAACTTACGCCCGATAAGCACGACGAAGCACTGGATCTCTTGGATCGTTGTTTCGAAGCATCCAGAGTGTGGTTCGAGACCCACCAAAAAGCTGATCCGAACTGGGACATATCGCAACAGTTCGTAATTGAGGATGATCAGGAACTCATTGGTCACATATGGATTGCCAACCGTGAGATGCGGTATGGGTCTGGTCTCATACCCATAGGCGGTATCGCAGATGTGGCTGTCCGCAGCGACCACCGCAACCGAGGAAATGCAGGAAACCTACTGGACGCAGCAATCGACTATATGGATACGAGTCAGCAGCATCTTTCTCTGCTAAGCACCAGTTTCCCCGAGGTGTATACGGGAAAAGGTTGGCACTGTATACCAACATCACGACTCGCAGCTGAATTCCCATCCGGCGACATCGAGTCGGCAGGCGGTCAAGTGGTAAGGCCATTCACGCCCGAGGATCTGCCTGACATACAGGCCGCCTACAACAGCTTGGCCGCTGATCGAGTCGGACCACTTACACGAAGCGACGAATACTGGCTTGCAATGACCACTTGGCTTCCAACCGGCCGGCTCGGTCTCGAGATCTACTTTGACGTCCTGACCCACGTGAACACGGTAGTTGGATATTCGCTCACCGGACTTAACAATGACTCGTTTTACATTCTCGATGCTGGCATCGAATACGAAGACCTTGCACTGCCGCTATTAAATACATGGCGCACCCACGCCCAAAAGCGTGGTGTTTCAAAAATAACTGGCCTGGTACACCCAAGCTCAGAAATTTTTAACTTTCTGCACAAGAAAGCCTCCGCCGAGCTGGAAGAGTCCAAAAATTTGATGGTCCGGCTAAACTCCCTCAAGGGAGCCTTGGTTGCAGCAACACCCGAATTGATTCGTAGAAGACGCCGGGCAGCTCCACTCCCAGGACCCACCTTTGTGTTGGAAGTTGATGGCCAAGCAGTACGTGTTGAAACACCTATGGCCGACGTAATAGTCGGAGAACCCCGTGGTGAAGAACCCGTGGTCAAGATGACATCCGGCCAGTTCCTAAACCTGTTTTTGGGAGTTGATGCCCATCATGAAGGTCTTAAACAAATCAGTGCACCTCCTCATATCGAAGTCTATTTGCAGCGACTGTTCCCTGATTCACCGTTTTCATTCTGGATGGCCGACGGGTTTTAACCGCATCAATCCAAGGTTGGGATGCTAAACAACTCAAAGTTATTATTCGGTGAAGAACTGTCATCTTCAGGGACGTACGTGCTAAGACCAAGGCCAGAAGGTTTGCCTTCTAGAATTCGAGTAGCCACCGCTGGCACCACACCAACAAATCGGTCCGGATCAGCCCTGAAATCATCGGCGCCAAAAACACCGACGACATCATTCTCGCAACCGTCCGATCTCAATTCTCCACGCACATATCGCATCACAAACACCAGGTAGGTGTTTAACTCTCCCTGATCCACGCGGTGCCGCACAGCTACAACTCTGCGTGGTGTTGCCACTAAACCAGTCTCCTCTTCGACCTCTCTGACGAGGGCACCCTGAAGAGTCTCCCCAGGTTCAACCTTGCCACCAGGAAACATAAATAGGCCTTTGTGCCGACTGTAATTAAGCCGTACCAAAACGATCCCGTCACCATATTCGAGAATGCCACCCACACCAATTACATTCCGGTGTGACCTAGATGGCATCGTCGCCCGTCAAGCCTCGCGAGCCCGGGTCACCAGTTGCAAGCATGCACCACTGTTACTCGTCTAGAGACCGGATCAAGGCAGCAGCCTCTTCAACGGCAATCTGGAAGTACTGACGACCCAGTTCTTCGGTAGCAACCGAAGCGTCATCGCTGAGACCCGTGATCCGAGCACCCGGAAACGATCCGTACCGGATGTCCGATACATTTGAACTGCGCGGGGGGAGAGGGGATAGCAGGCTCTGCGGAGTCCTCGGATCATCCCGATCCGCATCCTTTACCGGAACCAGGTCCGATCGCACTAGTTCGGAATCGAGATGCAACATTAATGCCGTCTCAAAATCCCCTCCATGACCTGGCACATTTACCGGACGAGCAGCCTCTACAGCTTCAAGCCTCGGTCTGGCGATATCCCAGTAGGCCGCAGCGGCAACCCGAGCATCAGGATTCGCCAACACAAAGTCACGAGCAACCTGTTGAATAAGGAGAATATTGCCTCCATGGCCATTAAGAATCAGAATCCGACGAAACCCAGACAACGCCAGGCTCTCAACCACCTCATACAAGACCTGGCTAAACGTTCCGCTCCTGAGCGATAGCACACCTGGAAACGGTCGGTGGTGATCAGAACTTCCGAAGTGCAACGGAGGACTCACAATCACATCAACTTCGCCTGCTGCCTCAGCCGCACCACGGGCAACTGCCATGCAGCACATGGTGTCTAAGCCAACAGGATTATGAGGGCCGTGCTGCTCAATCGCAGCAGTTGGCATTACGGCGACTGCTGACGGAGCACGATCACCAATCTCGTCACGATTAAGTCGCTCAAGGGCGGTGTATGCCATAACTGGACCTACATACAGACGGGACACTAATCGTGCCTGCCTCGCTTAGACCACGCAAGACCGTTCCAAATGCTGGACCTTAGGAGCACCAGTGGCCCCACAAAACAGGTCTACGATTCGACGGCCGCCTCGCTAACCTCGTTAACATCAGAAGCAACAGCCACGTGATCACTGTCAGGACTGATCACAAAAGTGAACTCATTATCAGCAACATCGACGGTAACGAGACAACCAGACTTGCAGTCTCCCTCGAGAAGCATTCGGGCAATAACATTCTCAATCTCGCGCTGAATTGTCCGGCGCAGCGGACGCGCCCCGTAATTGGGATCCCAACCAATAGCCAGCACACGATCTTTTGCAGCTGTTGTCAGCTCCACACCAATACCTTGATCACCAAGCCGCACAGCAAGCTGTGAAGCCATAAGGTCCACCACCTCACGCAGCTGCGGCTGTGTAAGCGAATGAAAGATGATGATTTCGTCGATTCGATTTAGAAACTCCGGCCGAAACTGCTTCCGTAAATCAGTCATTAGACGCGATCTCATGTCACGATAGTCACGTTCTTCAGCCTCTTCGTCGTCAGTCGCTCCCATACCAAAGCCGAGTTGGTTTTCACGACGGATATGCTGTGCGCCAACATTGGAGGTCATAATGATAATCGTGTTCGAGAAGTTGACAGTTCGACCGTGCCCGTCGGTCATCCGTCCATCGTCCAACGCCTGCAAGAGCACGTTGAACACTTCGGGATGCGCTTTTTCAATCTCGTCAAACAAAACCACTTGATACGGGCGACGCCGTATTTTTTCAGTTAGCTGAGCGGCGTCGTCATACCCAACATAACCCGGTGGGGCACCAATTAAACGGCTGATGGTGTGCCGCTCCCCATATTCCGACATGTCGACTCGAAGAATCGCCTCCTCATCGTCGAACATAAACTCTGCTAATGCCCGAGCCAATTCAGTCTTCCCGACTCCTGTTGGGCCCAGGAAAATAAAGGATCCTATAGGTCGGGAGGGATCACCTATTCCGCTTCGTGACCGTCGAATAGCATCAGCCACCGCTATCACGGCCTCATTCTGATTAACAATACGACTGTGAAGCGCATCTTCCATTCCCAGCAATCGCTCAGCCTCTTCCATAAACATTCGAGTCGCTGGAACACCGGTAATACTAGAAACGACCTCGGCTATGTCTTCTGGGCCCACGACTTCGTCCAGCTCCTGTTCAGCAAGCCACTTCTTTCTGGCACTCTCAAGCTTGGATTCATTCTGAAGGACTTCAGACTTCACCGTAGCTGCCCGTTCGTAATCACGTTTCCTCCACGCTTCTTCTTCCTCGGCCTTTAACTTTTCGATCACTTGCATCGCATCGCGCAACTCAGGCGGGGCATCAAAAATATCTACCCGGACTTTTGCAGATGCCTCGTCAATCAAGTCAATGGCTTTATCTGGAAGAAACCGTTCAGTCAGGTACCGGTCAGCAAGTTCAGCCGCGACTTGCAAAGCTTCGTCACTGATCTTGAGTTGGTGATGCGACTCATAGCGATCACGAATACCCGCCAATACCTGCACTGTCTCCTCAACGCTTGGGGCGTCCACGTAAACCGACTGAAATCTTCTGGCCAGCGCCTTGTCACGCTCGACGTGTTGACGGTATTCGTCCAACGTAGACGCACCAATCGCCTGCAACTCTCCACGTGCTAGAGCTGGCTTCAACATAGTTGATGCATCAATCGCGCCCTCAGCTGCCCCCGCTCCTACAGCCTGATGCAGTTCATCAAAAAACAATATGACCTGACCTTCTGCCGCGCGAACCTCGTTAATCACTGCCTTTAAACGCTCCTCAAACTCCCCCCGAAATTTAGATCCTGCCAACATTGCTCCCATGTCTATGGACAGAACCTCACGTCCACGTAACAACTCAGGCACATCGTCCGCAGCAATGCGCTGAGCAAGGCCTTCAACAATAGCGGTCTTGCCCACACCCGGTTCGCCGATCAAGACCGGATTATTCTTAGTGCGCCTCGCCAAGACCTGCACAACACGCTTGATCTCCTGTTCTCGACCAATCACCGGGTCGAGCTCATTGCGGCGAGCCAAATTGGTCAAATTGACGCTGTATTTTTCGAGCACCTCATAACGGCTTTCAGCGCTTGGGGTCGACGAGCGTTGTGCTCCACGAATCTCACGGAGCGCCCGATACACCCCTTCCGCGTCAACACCCATCGACCGCAACACCCGTCCCGCTTCCGTAGTCTGAGATTTCGAGATCGCAAGAAGCAGATGTTCGTTCCCTACATATTCGTCGCCCAATCGATCCGCTTCCTCTCCTGCCGATTTCATGATCTCAACCGTCTGAGGCGTCACGAACATCTGGCCCTGCGCGATAGGGCCTTCCTCCTCTTCGGAAACAAGTCGGGGCTTTATACCAAGAATCCGGATGACTTCACCACGCGCCAAATCAGGCGACACGCGAATTCGCTGCAAGATTCGAACAGCCAGCGAGTCGCTCTCATCGAGCAGTGCCAACAACACATGTTCAGCATCCAGCTGATTGTGGTCACGTTCAAGCATGATCGACTGCGCTCGCTGAATAGATTCCTGAGCTTTTTCAGTAAATTTTTCAAAATTCATCATGGCTGGTCCGGCTCCTCTCGGGGACGCGGCGCAGGCTCTCGAGTCATCCTCTGCAACGCGCTTCTCAAACGTTCGACTTCACCTTCATAGCGTGTGCGCATACGACCCACCTGACGCCGATGCTCAGCCCGTTGAGCCTCGTACCGGTCTCGCATGTTGAGGATCACCTCGACACCTGCCAGGTTGACCCCAAGCTCACCCGTTAGGCGCTGAATAAGCCGTACGCGTTCAATATCGACCTGGGAGAACATCCGAACATTCCCTCTTGATCGACTGGGTAATAAAAGACCGATCCGTTCGTAGTGGCGCAACGTCTGCGGATGCACCTCTGTCATTTCGGCCACAACTCCGATGAAATAGACCGGCCGGGATCGCATCTCATCGGTAACCATTCGTTCTTCCCCGGGATCGTCAAAAACCATGGCAGGTCGCTGTCACGGGAACTGCACGATCACCACGCAGTTCAGCGAGCTTTCGAAAAAGATCACGTTCACGATCCGTTAGATTCTTCGGTAATTGAACAGCAATACGAACAACCATGTCACCCTGGCCTCGACCGCCTGGCAGCGGCAATCCTTGGCCCCGGAGACGCAGCCTAGTTCCATCGCTCGTCTCTGGTGGGACACGCACAGACAAATTCTTACCTTCCAGCGTCGGGACAAGAACCTCCGCGCCTAGCATTGCCTCTGTCAGTCCGACATCAACTTGGATCGTAAGATCATCACCCTTTCTATCAAAGCGAGAATCCTCCATGGTTTTAACTTTGAGAAACAAGTCGCCCCGAGAACCATCCGCTCGGACAGAGCCTTCACCGGCAACCCGTAATCGCTGTCCATCCCGAACACCTGCGGGGATGGTCACGTCAAGACGTCGTTGTCGGACGGTGCCATCAAGACTCGGTAACCGTACGGTGAACGCACGACGGCCACCACTCATAACCTCGACGAGAGTCACCTCAAGACGTTCTTCCACATCGGCGTCCATCGAGTGCGAAGACGCAGTCCTGCTCCCATGACCACCACCGAAGAGGGCTTCAAAGAAGTCGCTAAACCCGGCACCCCCTCCTCCAAAACCAGCACCAAATCCTCCCGTCCCGACGCCGCTTTGGCGAAATGCTTGATCAAATGACCCGGTGCGACGCCAGTTAGAACCAAAAGCATCGTATTGTTTGCGTTTTTCAGGGTCAGTTAGAACTTCGTTCGCCTCATTAATTTCCTTGAAGCGGCCTTCGGCTGAAGCATCCCCAGGGTTGACATCAGGATGATATTTTCGAGCTAAGCGCCGATACGCAGTTTTGATCTCCTCGGCTGTAGCTGTACGGGACACTCCCAAGAGTTCGTAGTAATCGCGAAAATCAACCTGAGCCATCTAGGACTCCTCAGCTATTGCAACTTCTACACGGGTCGCTCGCAGAACTTCTTCGCCCCACCTATACCCTCGCTGGACTTCCCTGGTAATTGTGCCGGACGAAAGCTCAGAGGATGGCTGTGTCGCTACGGCCTCGTGCAAAAGCGGATCAAATATGCCCGCAGCCTCTATGGGCACAACCCCCTGCCCTTCTAGAAGAAGTCGGACCCGATCCCTCGTCAACTCAACACCCTCCCGAACTTGTTCGGGATTCAAAACACCTTCCAACGAAACTACGGCCCGATCAAGATCGTCGGCTACTACCAAAACGTCTCGAAGAACCGCAGCTGTGGCTTGCTTGACCAACAACTGGGTTGTTCGTTCAACGCGCTTTCGGTAATTATCCATTTCAGCGCGCAGCCGTAGGACCTGATCATTGAGCGAGGAGACTTCACTTTCCAGCCCCCCCCCGCGGTCCAGAACCTCCGGAACCTCTTCACCTTCGGGGTTGCACTTGTTACACATTCGAATTACTTCTCGTCCGCAGCCTCAAACTCTGCGTCAACAACGTCATCGTCATTAGGCGCAACGCCCTCTGACGAAGCATCCGATCCTGTAACGTCAGCCGCCTCCGACCCATTTTCCTGATGAATCTTTTCACCAATTGCCTGAGAGGCTGTTTGCAAAACAGCTACAAATCCCTTTAGCTCCTCAAGTCCGCCATCCTCAAGAGCCTTGCGGACATCAGCAATCGCGGCTTCAGCCGCTTCCTTATCAGCAGGCTCAACCTTGTCACCGTGCTCTTCCAGCATCCGTTCGGTCTGGTAGGCAAGACTATCGGCATTGTTCTTGAGCTCAGCTTCTTCGAGTTGGCGCTTGTCATCGGCTGCGTGCGATTCAGCCTCTTTAACCAGTGCTTCCACTTGTTCTGGTGTCAGGTTAGTCGTCGCTGTGATAGTAATCCGCTGCTCTTTACCCGTCGCAAGATCCTTGGCCGACACGTTCACGATGCCATTCGCGTCTATATCGAACGACACTTCGATCTGCGGGACCCCGCGTGGCGCCGAAGGAAGCCCCTCCAGTCTGAACCGACCCAAGGTCGTATTGTCACGAGCCATCGGCCGCTCACCCTGCAGAACATGGATATCAACCGCCGTTTGCCCATCTTCCGCCGTCGAAAACGTCTCTGACTTACTGGTTGGAATCGTCGTATTACGGGGAATCAGAGGCGTCATAACCCCGCCCAAGGTTTCCACTCCCAAAGAAAGTGGCGTGACATCGAGCAGAACCACGTCCTCAACTTCACCAGCCAGTACGCCTCCCTGAATCGCAGCCCCAATCGCGACTACTTCATCAGGATTCACTCCTTGACTTGGATCCCTACCTGAAAGATTGCGCACAAGTTCCTGAATCGCCGGCATTCGAGTAGATCCACCGACCATAACCACTTCATTAATGGCTGACGCCTCTATTCCAGCGTCGCTTAGAGCCTGCTTAAATGGCTCAACACACCGCTGCGTCAAATCCTGGGTGAGGTTTTCGAATTCAGCCCTGGTAATCACCACATCAAGATGCTTGGGTCCAGTCTGGTCGGCCGTAATGAAAGGCAAACTGATTTGGGCCTGCGGAACGCTTGACAGTTCTTGTTTAGCTTTCTCGGAAGCCTCTATTAATCGCTGTAAAGCCTGAGAGTCTTGTCTTAGATCAATACCATCACTGCCAAGAAACCCGTCAGCCACATGATCAACAATACGTCGGTCGTAATCATCACCACCTAAATGGGTGTCCCCGTTCGTTGCCTTTACCTCGAACACACCATCACCAACCTCGAGGATTGTGACGTCAAACGTCCCTCCACCGAGATCCCAAACGAGAATGGTTTCCGCGCCTTTTCTCTCTAAGCCATATGCAAGAGCCGCCGCCGTCGGCTCGTTAATGATCCGACGGACATTAAGACCAGCCACCTCGCCTGCATTACGAGTCGCCTGACGCTGCGCATCATTAAAATACGCAGGCACGGTGATAACTGCGTCGGTTACCTCTTCGCCCAGATACTTCTCTGCATCAGCCTTAAGTTTCTGAAGAACAACCGCTGCTATTTCTTCAGGGGCGACTTCCCGACCGGTTTCCGGAATGCTGATAAGAGCTTGGCCGGCATCACCCTCCACAACATCGAAGGTTACCGATCCAGCCTCGCCCGCAACCTCGTCGAGTCGACGACCAATAAATCGCTTGGCGGAATAGATCGTATTTTTCGGATTCATAACCGCCTGGCGGCGAGCAAGCTGACCGACAAGACGCTGCCCACCCTTGGCATAGGCCACAACAGACGGCGTCAATCGCCCACCCTCAGAATTAGTAACGACGCTGGGATCTCCTCCTTCCATAACAGCCACAACGGAATTAGTAGTTCCTAGATCAATTCCAATAATCTTTCCTGCCATCTATTACCTCCTAGGCCAAACGGGAGGCTGACGATGGATCATCTGCAGCCGAACCCGAAGCTTCACTAAATAAAACTGTCGATAAAACGGTTTCCATATCATTGACCCAAACAAATCGAATCTGGTTGCGCACCTTTTCCGGAATCTCTTCTAAATCGGCACGGTTATCCTCTGGAGCGATAACGGTGTCCAGGCCAGCACGATGCGCTGCCAATACTTTTTCCTTTAAACCACCGATAGACCGAACATGCCCTCGCAAGGTGACCTCACCAGTCATCGCGATATGACGCCGCACTCTTCTTCCGGTCAAGGCCGAAACGATTGCAGTCCCCATTGTGATTCCGGCAGATGGTCCATCCTTAGGAACACTTCCGACCGGTACATGAACATGCAGGTCATTCTGGGCGAACGTCTTGGGGTCAATACCAAGCGACTCCGTCTGTGACCGAGCATAAGAAAATGCCGCCTTGGCTGACTCACTCATCATTTCCCCAAGTTGACCTGTCAGTCGCAATTTCCCGCCGCCCGCAACCCACGCCGCCTCTACATCCAGAACCTCGCCTCCTACCGGCGTGACAGCCAATCCTGTCGCAACACCGACCTTGGGGTCCCGACTTTCATCCTCAGGGAGAAATTTAGCTGGTCCTCGAGCCGCACGAATCTGCCTCGGGGTAACTCGGCGAACCGAGGGACTGCCACTGGCAATACGTCGCGCTAAACAACGACAAACCCCAGCAAGCTCACGTTCAAGATTTCTCACGCCGGCTTCACGGGTGTAATGCCTAATCACCTCACGCACCGCGCCATCAGTAAAGGAAATCCCCACGGCGCCCAGCCCATGCAATCTAAGCTGCCGCGGCAACAGAAATTCTTGAGCTATTCGAACCTTTTCTTCCTCCGTGTAACCACTCAGGTCAATAATTTCCATACGATCACGCAAGACCGCAGGAATATCTTCCGCAGTGTTAGCCGTCGCAATGAACAGAATTCTAGAAAGATCGAACGTGACTTCCAGATAGTGATCTGAAAAATTATGGTTCTGCTCCGGGTCAAGAACTTCTAACAACGCCGATGACGGATCCCCGCGAAAATCGCGACCGATCTTGTCAATCTCGTCAAGAAGCAGCACCGGGTTACGCGACCCTGCCCGTCGAAGAGCCTGAATTATCCGCCCCGGCAAAGCACTCACGTAGGTCCGACGATGACCTCTGATTTCAGCCTCATCCCGAACGCCCCCTAACGAGATACGTCCAAAATCGCGCCGAAGAGACCGTGCAATAGAACGCCCTAAACTTGTCTTGCCTACACCGGGCGGGCCTATAAAACATAAAATTGGCGTTCGGAACTCCGACGATATCGAGCGGACAGCCAGGAATTCCAACACCCGCTCCTTCGCCTTCTCCAGTCCGTAGTGGTCACGATCCAGAACTTTCCTGGCACGCGCCAAGCTCTCTTGGCCTTTGGACTCAACCGACCACGGCATACCCAACAGCCAATCTAGATACCCCCGAATGACACCCACTTCTGGAGACGTTGGAGGCGTAACCTCCAGGCGCGCAATCTCCTGAGTCGCTTTTGCCTCTACCTCACCCGGCAGATCAAGCTCACGAACCCGAGCATTTAATTCGTCACTGTCATCGATATGCGGATTTGAAATGCCCAGTTCCCTTTGGATCGCCTTCAATTGCTCCCGCAGATAAAAATCGTGCTGGACTTTCTCAATGCCGTCTTGGATTTCACCCTGAATCTTGTTCCGAATATTAAGGATCTCAACTTGACGAGTTAGATAGGTTGCAACCCTTCTTAATCGATCAGCAGGATCTAGGGATTCGAGAATCTCCTGGCGTTCTTGAGCCGACATGTCCGACGAAAAGGTGATGTAGTCAGCAAGCCAGCTCGGATCGGCCGCACGTCTCGCCATTGAGACCATCTCCGGAGCGAGAAGATTCGTGTCATCTGCAACAGCTTCAACCTGAGCAACAATTATCCGGCGAAGCACCTCAAGCTCTAGTGATGGAGCCACATCAGAAAGCAACGGCACAACCCGAGCTTGCAAATAACTTCCAACCGATTCAATCTCTTCGAGCGCCGCGCGGTGCTGACCCTCCATCAGCACCTGTACACCACCGTCTGGCATTCGCAACCGACGGATAATTTTCGCAACAGTACCGACTCGGAAAAGGTGGTCAGGATCAACCTTTTTTCGAGCAATACGTTGAGTCACAAGAACCACCAGGTCGTCCATTTCAGCAGCGGCCGCTATTGCATCAACTGAAATAGCACGACTGGCATGAAGGGGCATCGTCAACTCAGGGAACGCAACCCAATCAGGCAATGGAACAACTGGAAGAAATGCCGACCCTGGCTCCACGGAAGCAATCGCACGACTGGGGCCTGAAGCCTCTATGTCATCTGGTGTCGATTTGGATGGAGCCTTAGGCGTATCACGAGAATCAGTCGTTTGGCTCATGCGATAACCTTAATACTTGAGCCTATTACTGTCAAGCAACATATAGGTAAGGGCAGCATGTTGCACTCGCCTATCGATAAGACTGAATACCGCACGCGGCACTAGGTTATCCGTTTCGCTACATTGGGTAGTATTCGCATCGCTCAATATCCGGGTCGGGAAATTCACTTGGGACGGTAGGTACCGGATTTGATACCGCTGGCTGCGGTTAGGGGAGGATGGATTTTTCCAAAACCCCTGAGGTGGAAGACCGGCTTTTATTCTCCAAACCGATAGAGCCAGGCACGCCTGAGATCGTGGCCGGGACGATCGAAAACCCAACCAAACCAGGGTACTACCTTCTGGAATACGGCCTTGTTCACGAAGGGATAGAGTGGCTGTCTCGGGCCTCGATCAGCGTGACGGTAGGCGGATGATCGCAAGAGAATCCAGATGCCAGATATAGTTCCCGTCGGATATTGCTGACGCCGAATGCAGGGGCGTCAGCATCTGACGTTGACGAAGCCTTCTGGATGACAAAACGAATCGACGACTCCGACCCATCCTTGGAAACATGCTGGGCCGGCATGTGAACGAGACTAAATAACCCCTTACCCGTCAATGCAATATGTTGACGACTACCTAACACTCACGCACACTCGGAAGCACGTTTAGGCTAGCTCGCACCAATAATTTACAAGTGATTCCAATCAGCCCATCAATTCATCCGTATTTTGCGTTTACAAGGCCGGCACTGCTGGGCTAAATCTCCATGTGAGAACGAGCTAGCAGATGCCGGCAGCAGAGGCTAATGCCTCTGCTTTTTTGTTTTTCCAGTCTTATGCGAAACGCCAGCCAAGGAGGAACCAATGATTATTGTGATGCAAGACACTGCCACCCAAGAAGAAATCTCAGCTATCGAGGATCGAGTGCAGGCCGAAGGCCTCGAAACACGGGTTCTGCGCGGCGTGGAAAAGACGGTTATCGCCTTGATTGGAAAACGCCCACCTGAACTGGCCGAACAAATCGAAAGAATGCCGGGTGTGTTTTCGGCCATGCCTATCGGAGAACCCTTCAAACTTGCAGCGAAAAGCGAAGCAACGGAAAGGTCCAGCATCCAGATTGGCAACGCCTCCATCGGCAAGGGATCCGCCATGGTCATGGCTGGGCCTTGCACAATTGAAACCCGAGACCAGCTGCTAACAACTGCCCAGCACGTGGCCGCTGCTGGAGCGACAGTGCTTCGCGGCGGAGCATTTAAGCCGCGCAGCTCTCCGTACAGTTTTCAGGGGCTCGGAGTGGAGGGCCTAAAATTGCTTGTCGAAGCACGAGAAACAACCGGATTACCCGTCATTACTGAAGTTCTCGACCCACGACATGTGGAGGTTGTTGCTCATCACGCCGACGTACTACAGGTAGGCACACGAAACGCCCAGAACTACGTCCTATTACGCGAGCTTGGCACCTGTGAAAAGCCCGTAATGCTCAAGCGAGGCATGGGGAACACAATTGACGAGTGGTTGATGTGCGCCGAGTACATTATGGCTTCTGGAAATCCAGACGTAATTCTCTGCGAGCGAGGCATCCGCACTTTTGAGACATCCTCAAGATTTACTCTTGATCTCAATGCAATTCCTTTGCTCCGTCGACGAACCCATTTGCCGATCGCTGTTGATCCATCTCAAGGTACTGGTCATTGGTTCATGGTTGAGGCTCTCTCCCTAGCCGCTATTGCAGCCGGCGCTGACGGAATCATCGTCGAAGTACATCCGACACCCGACGTGGCATTGATCGACGGCCAACAGAGTCTCAGCTTTGAGAATTTCAGCGGCCTGATGGCGAAGCTTGAACCTCTCGCAGCCTCGTTAGGCCGGTCAACACAAAGCGCCGACAGCTGATCATGCACGGCCCAGGATCACCGAAGATCCGAACCGTAGCGCCTGCAGAACGTCTCCGTGGAGAAATCCGGGTCCCTGGCGACAAATCGATAACACACCGTGGCGTGCTGCTTGGAACGCTCGCAACTGGACGTTCGCGAATAAGAGGGGCCGGATTAGGAGGCGACACCCTCTCAAGCATGTCAGTAATGCAAGCACTCGGCGCCACAGTGGAAACCATCAAAGACGACTTGCTAGTGACCGGGACTGGTCTCCATTCCTTGCGTCCACCCCGAAACGTTCTTGATTGTGGCAACAGCGGCACCACAATGAGGCTAACCGCCGGATTACTAGCTGGCCGCCAGTTCAAGGCCACCCTCATGGGCGACGCATCACTGCGAAACCGACCAATGGATCGGATATCCACACCCCTCCGAGAATTAGGTGCAGAAATAGACGGTCGAGAGCAAGGCAAGTTCGCACCCATAACACTCCGACCAAGTCAGCTGCACGGTGCTGATATCGACATCGAGATTCCCAGCGCTCAAGTTAAATCGGCTATCGCGTTGGCCGCACTCCGAGCAAATGGGTCGACCACTATTAGCCAGCCATTCCCGTCCCGCGACCACACGGAACGCATGTTGCGATCCCAGGGCGCTGACGTAGCCGAGGAGGCAGGAAAACTCCGCATCAAACCCATCGACAAGCTTGAAGCCCTCGACGTGGTCGTGCCCGGTGATATCTCCTCGGCGGCCTTCTGGATTGTAGCGGCAACAATTCATCCGGATGCCGCAATCACGATCCGCCACGTAGGCCTAAACCCACTGAGAACAGGACTCATTGACGCGCTCCGCGCTATGGGAGCCCAAATAGAAGTCCATCTGGAAACACTCGAGCCGGAGCCTGCAGGCACGGTCGTCGCTTTCTCATCCGACCTCAAGCCCGTGAACGCCGGCGGCGAATTAATCCCAAGGCTCATAGACGAAATTCCTATGCTCGTCCTCGCCGCCGCTACGGCCGAAGGATCGTCAAGAATCGCTGATGCTGGAGAACTCCGAGTAAAGGAATCAAACCGGATTCAAACCGTCACTGACGCCCTTTCCGCCCTAGGCCTACAGATCACACCAATGCCTGACGGCTTTGTAATTGACGGCCCCCAGCACATAGGCGGAGGAGAAGTTGAAACAGCTGGAGACCATCGGATTGCGATGCTCGCAGCAATCGCCGGGCTTTCAGGCAGCCAGCCCGTCACGATCCGTGGCTCCGATGCTGCAGATGTGTCATACCCAAACTTCTGGCAGGACTTAGAACAACTCCGGGCATGAATACACGTATTTATGCGGTCATTGGATGGCCTCTCGGCCACAGCCTTTCACCCATCATCCAGCAGGCGGCGTTCGACGCCGCCCAGCTTGACGCAACGTATGTGGCTATACCGACACCCCCAGGCGACGAGCAACTTCGATTTCATGAGGTTAGAAAAGGCGAGTTGTCTGGACTCAATGTCACGATCCCGCACAAGCATGCTGCATTCCACGCAATGGACTCTCTTACCGAGGCTGCCAACAGTCTCGGTGCGGTGAACACCGTCATCTGCGACAACGGACAACTGCGAGGCGACAACACTGACCTACAAGGGTTTCTTGACTCCTTACGCACCTTCGGAAAATTCGATCCAACCGGCGCGAACGCGGTGGTCTTAGGCGCTGGAGGCTCAGCTCGCGCTGTTGTGCATGCGCTTGCATCCTCCCAACCCAAATCGGTTCTTGTCGCAAATCGAACACTGCGACGCGCCCAAGCACTCGCTTCGAGTGTGACAGAGATCCGAGGACCGAAAATTCAGGCGTCCACGCTAGACGCCGACCAACTCGAGGATCAACTTTCGAAATCCACACTCCTTGTTAACACCACGAGTGTTGGAATGGTGGGAGGGCCAGAGCCTGATAAATCCCCTATCAACCCGTCCTGGCTACACAAAAATTTGCTGGTGTTCGATATCGTATACCGACCGACTACCACTCCATTGCTCCATGCTGCAGAGTTGATGGGAGCAAAAACGCTCGGAGGGCTTGAAATGCTAGTACTCCAAGGCGCTGCCAGCTTCAAACAATGGACCGGTGAGAACCCATCCCTTGACGCCATGTTTGGCGCCGGGCGGGCAGCACTGTCCCGCAATCAACTAACAGGAGGGTCTTAACAAATGGGACGTCTTCGCTATCTAACAGCCGGTGAATCACACGGTCCCGGCCTGACTGTGGTTATGGAAGGCCTGCCCTTTGGTATCCCACTGGAAGCTCGAGATATCAATCCAGATCTGTCACGTCGACAAGGGGGATACGGTCGTGGCGGACGAATGAAAATCGAGCGAGATCAAGCCACGATAAGAAGTGGTGTTCGCCACGGCTACACCCTTGGAAGCCCGCTGACTTTGCTCATCGAAAACCGCGACTGGATCAATTGGGAGCAGAAAATGGCCATCGAGCCTCCCAACGTTGCCGTTGAGCCAGTTACGAAACCTCGTCCCGGACATGCCGATTTAGCTGGCATGATTAAATACGGCACCAATGATTTACGGCACATTCTTGAGCGGTCGAGCGCACGAGAAACCACGGCTCGCGTCGCAGCTGGCGCCGTTGCCAGAAAACTCTTACTGGAACTGGACATTGAGATCCGTAGCCGCACCGCCCGGATAGGCTCTATCGCCGACGAGCCTCAGCTTGAGTCCACAGACCCAGCATCCTGGCCATGGGATGCCGTGGACGCTTCTCCCGTACGAGCGATCACCTCAGAACATTCAGACGCAATGACTGCAGAGATTGATGCCGCACGAGAAGAAGGCTCAACGCTAGGCGGCATATTTGAAGTCGTAGCGTGGGGCGTTCCGGTTGGACTAGGCAGCCACGTCCATTGGGATCGAAAACTCGATGCAAAGCTTTCACAAGCGATCGTGAGCATCAACGCTGTCAAAGGGGTCGAGATTGGCCCTGCCTTTGCAAACGCCGCAGCTCGGGGACACGATGTACATGATGAGATCGCGATCGACGCGGAACACGGCTGGACGCGCCTAAGCAACCGGGCAGGCGGCCTCGAGGGAGGCATGACCAACGGCCAACCCATCATTGTTCGAGGTGCGCTCAAGCCGATCTCTACGATGCGCCGCCCACTCCGCACCGTGGACGTCGCAACCCTCGAACCAACCACCGCCCATTTCGAACGCTCTGACGTGTGCGTTGTGCCGGCCGCGGGTGTAATCGGCGAGGCGATGGTCGCACTGGTTCTAGCAGACGCAATGCTCGACAAATTTGGCGGGGACAGCTTGGCGGAAACAAAAACCAACGCAGACCATTTTCGACACACCTACTCGACCCTCAACAAAGAGACCGAATGAAATGGCAAGCATCGACCGAGTGTTCCTTATCGGCCTGAGCGGGTCCGGAAAGTCCACTGTTGCCAAGCTTGCGGCCGAACTCCTCGGATGGACGGCCAACGACAGTGATGCCGAAATCGTAAACCAGAACGGCCGTTCGATAGCAGACATATTCTCGGGAGACGGTGAAGAGAGTTTCCGTGAACTTGAATGCGCACTTGTCCAGACGATGAGCTCCAAACCCAACCAGGTGCTCGCACTTGGCGGCGGCGCCTTTACCGACACGACCAACCGATGCATGCTCCTCAAGCGCGGCCTCGTAGTGTGGCTGGACGTTGACCCGACTGAAGCAGCAGAACGACTCAACACTTCACTCCATCATGAACCTCGACCGCTACTGCAGGATGACCCTGTCGCCCACCTGATCCGACTTCGAGCGAAACGTTTGCCCCAATACGAACAAGCAGATCTTCGAATCAATACTGCTGGATTGACCGCCTATGAAGTGGCCGAAAAAGTGGTGTCTGCCGCTGAGATGACGACTACAGCAGCCAACGCGCAATGAGTTCGCTTGGCCACGTCGTAATAGGCTCTGGCAAGCTCGACGCCTCGGCTCCACTCATTGCTGAACTTGCCCCGACAAAACGAGTGTTTCTTTTCGCCGACCAAACCGTAATGAAAATCCTCGGTGAGCGAGTTATTTCGATATTGACGGCCGGTGGCCTTGAGGTTCGAAGTTATAGCTTCCCCCCTGGCGAAGCCAGCAAATCGCTCCAGATCGCGACCCAACTCTATGACTGGCTCGCGATGGAACAAGCAGAACGACAAGAACCAATTGTCGCGCTAGGCGGTGGCGTCACCGGAGATCTCGTAGGTTTTGTGGCCGCAACCTTTGGACGCGGGGTTCCCCTAATCCAAATTCCGACAACCCTACTTGCACAAATCGATAGCAGTATCGGAGGAAAAGTCGCGGTTGACATCGAGGCAGGCAAGAATCTCGTCGGTGCCTTTTATCCAGCGTCCTTGGTCATCGTTGACCCTGATCTACTCGAAACTCTCGAACCTCCTCAGCTTGTCGCTGATTACGCCGAGGTAATAAAAACTGCCGTGATCTTTGACCATGAAATGTTCTCCCATATCGAGTCCTCGAAGACAGACCTGCGAGACTCCAACCTGCTCGCCAACCTAGTTGAACGCTGCGTCCACTGGAAGGCTCAGGTGGTGGACCAAGACCCCGAAGATCACGGCCCACGTGCTGTACTCAACTACGGACACACGATTGCCCACGCCCTTGAAACAACTACTGGTTACGGGAGTTACCGTCACGGAGAAGCCGTATCGATCGGCGTGGTCGGAGCTGGGCGATTGTCCGTCCATATTGGTCGATGGCCTCAATCCGACGCAGCTCGGCAAGAACAACTTCTTGAGGACATCGGTTTGCCGACACGATTTAGCGGGGCCACGGTTGCAGCGGTCTTCGACGCCATGCGCCGCGACAAGAAAGTTAAAGCCGGACGAATCCGATGGGTTCTGCCCGACGCCATTGGACACGCTTCTTTTGGCCTCGAAATTGAGGACACTCTTGTCCTAGACGTGCTGCACGAGCTCGCGCAGTAGCGAGCAGGAAAACTTCAAAGCACCCATGCCATTAACCGACATCCATCACTCGTCTCCCGAGATGCGCTTGTGTTCCGGATTACCATTATTCGCCCTGCGACCTACAATCCAGTGACTATCCAAGGAATGCCCTACCGATCATGGAGTCACTAGGCCAAGCAATTGCAACGGGCATAGCCCTACTGGCGGCGTTTAGCGCAGCTGTTTGGGCTGCAGCCTTCGTATGGTCCTACCAAGATGTTAGACGTCGTACAGATGACATCTACGTACAGCTCTTCGCGTCGCTCCTCGTGCTACTGCTCGGCCCGTTCGGAGCCATCCTGTACCTCATCATGCGCCCTGCCGAAACGCTCGATGAAATCCACTTTCGAAAAATACAAGCAGAAGCGCTGCTTCAAGACAACGTACTGTCGCCCAATGGACCAACGTTACACGGCATTAACGGAAGCTATCCGAGTGTAGGCAACAATGTCTTCTTAGCCCCTGGCGCACAACTCATCGGTGACGTACGCATCGAAGACGATGTCAGCATCTGGTACAACACAGTGATTCGTGCCGACCTAGCGCCAGTCACCATCGGACGTGGCACCAATATCCAAGACGGCTGCGTCGTTCACGTGGACCCGGACCGACCAGTCTCGATTGGGGCAGATGTAACGATAGGCCACATGGCAATGATTCACGGTTGCACCATCGAAGATGAATGTCTCATCGGCATCCAATCTACTGTGCTGAGCGGCGCTGTTATCCGCCGCCATTCAATCGTAGGAGCTGCAGCCTTGATTGGTGAGGAAAAGACGTTTGAAGAAGGATCCGTCCTTTTAGGTGTGCCTGCCCAAGCAACACGGGACACAACAGAGGCTGAGGTTGAGCATCTCATCCGAACACGGGCACAGGAATACCGATCTGCTGCCGCATCCGCACAAGACGCCCTCTCGAGACACTGACATATTTTCGGCACGTAGATACTCTTCGGGCATAACGAAAAGGCAAGAACAAACGTGGTAGTAACTGCCGTTGAACCCTTGCAATGCGCTGCCGGATGGGCGACCTGGACGTTTGCACGTGTTGAAACCGACGATGGTCGAGTCGGATATGGTGAATGCAGTGATTGGCAAACACCGCAAGCCCTCGCAGGCGGCATTCGTGACCTAGCCGATGTGATCGTAGGAAAAGATCCACGACGGGTAGTGGCACTTGCCGCCGACATGACCTTCCAGGCCCGCCAAAATCCAGGAGGCCCCCTCCAAAAGGCATTGGCCGGTATCGAAGCAGCTCTCTGGGATCTCAAGGGCCAGATACTCGGGGCATCGATCACCGACATGCTCGGAGGCCCCACCCGAGATCAAATTCGGCTGTACTGGTCCCACTGCGGAAGCTACAGATCCCGGCACCCCAAATTCTTGGACACCCCACCCATCAACTCCTGGGAAGACCTCGCGCAGTTTGGCCGCGAGGTCGCAGCCAGTGGCTATACCGCCCTAAAAACAAACCCCATTCGGCCTGGCCATCCCACGCACTTCGCTCGTCCATTAGACAAGAATCTCGAACGGCAGGACCTCACCATCATCGTGCGCCAGATCGAGACTTTTCGCGAATCAGTCGGTCCTGATATTGACATCTGTCTCGATCTGAATTTTCGATTCAACCCTCGGGCCGTAATCCAGATAGCTCGGGCGCTAGAACCCTATGACCTGCTGTGGCTTGAATATGACACCTACGACCCCGACGTTTTGGCCCATGTGCGACGATCAATCCAGATACCCCTGTGCTCCGCCGAGAACCTCACCAGCGTGCGGGACTACGCCCGATTCTTTGCAGCCGGCGCCATGGATGTGGCCATGATCGATGTCGCCTGGAACGGCATTGGACAGTCACTCCATATCGCCGAACTAGCTGCAGCGCACGACGTCCAGATCGCCCCCCACAACTATTACAGTCATGTCTCCACCTTCATGTGCGCCCACGTCGCCGCCACCGTCAGCAACCTGCGCATTATGGAAACTGATGTGGACTCCGCTCCGTGGCGCGATGCTTTAGTAACCAACTGCCCCGCGATAGCCGATGGGCATCTCACCGTCCCGACTAACCCAGGCCTCGGAACTGCCCTTAACGAGGAAGTTGTAGCCGCCCATCCCCCTGCATATACCCTCATCGAACCATAAGCTCCCCGTGTTAGGTGTACGATCACAGGCACCCTGTCCAACGTCGGTTGCCCTGTGACCACTGACCTTGACCACGACGAACATCAACTCCTGACCCAAATTTTCCCTCTTGGGACCACCCGAGATGATCGGGGAGTTCTGCTGCTCGGAAACATCCCGGTAGATCAACTCATTGCCAAGTATGGATCCCCGTTATACGTGTATGACGAATCCACGCTACGCACCCAGTGCCGGAGCTATACCAATCCGCTAAACCTGCTCTACCCCAACAACCTACCGCTCTACGCGGCCAAAGCTCACATTGACCCCACCATTGCTGGCATAGCTGCAGCAGAAGGTCTCGGGATGGACGCGGTCTCCAGTGGGGAGATTCGCGTTGGCCTCGCTGGAGGCATGCCAGCCGACCGGATCGTGATGCACGGCAACAATAAGCTCCCGAGTGAGATTGAGTATGCGTTGGACACAGGCATTGGTCGCATCGTGGCTGACAGTCTTGACGAAGTTGATCTAATTGCAGACATCGCAGCCCATCGAGAAACTCCGGCAAACCTTATCCTTCGCATCACGCCTGGTGTCGAAGCCCACACACACGATTACATTCGCACCGGGGCCGTCGATAGCAAGTTCGGACTCCCGCTCGAGTCAGGGGATGCCGAAATTGCGATTGAGAAATGTGTACAGGCTCCATGGATCAATCCAATCGGCCTCCACTCCCACATTGGCTCCCAGATCTTTGAATTGGATCCGTACGCCGACGCTGTCGGCATCCTCCTCGACTTCGCAGAAGCTATGCGCCGAAAGCATGGGTTCGTACTCGTTGACTTTAGCCCCGGCGGCGGCTTCGGCATCCGGTACCAGGAAAGCGACGACCCACCAGCCGCCAACGCATTCGTCAAAACAATTGCTGACGCTGTCAACTCGCGAAAGCTCGACCCCGTGCCACGACTCCTGATCGAACCGGGACGGTCCATAATCGCCCGCGCAGGGGTCGCCTTGTACTCCGTTGGAACCATTAAAACCATTACCGGTGTGCGCACCTACGTGTCCGTTGATGGAGGCATGGCCGACAACATTCGACCGGCCCTATACGAAGCCACCTACAGCGCGTTACTGGCTAACCGAGAAGCAACAGGCACGCCTAGTCGAGTAACAATAGCCGGCCGCTACTGTGAATCCGGCGACGTGCTCCTACGAGACATTGCACTGCCGCCCCTGTCCCGAGGTGACATCTTGGCTATACCAGCGGCCGGTGCCTACCACATGTCCATGGCCAGCAACTACAACATGGTCGGACGTCCAGCGACGGTCCTCGTGTGTAAAGGCACGTCAAGACTCACCCGGCACCGTGAAACCGATGAGGATTTACTACGACCATTCCGTACCGATAGGGTCTAGCGAGGCGGGGGGTCAGACTCGAGCGCGGCTCGATAGGCCTCCACAATATTTGTCACGTCTGACTCCGGCACACCAGTCTGCTCGCCCGCGGTTATAGCTCGGAATCTATCGGCAATGCCCCAGGCGACCTCGTCATCAGCAAGTTCCGCATATCGTGGGATCAGGTGGGCGTGCATGTGCGGATAGCTCTCGCCAAAGGCCACCACATAGCTTCGCAACGAACCCGTCACCACTTCCAGAGTACGCATGAAATGACGAAGAGCCGGACCAAAATTTGTGGCCTCCTCGTCGTTGAATCGAGCGGGACCCTGAACATGGCGTTGTGGCTGAAGCAGAAACCATCCCGCCAAGGGGAATGGCGAACCGGTGTGCTTAATTAACCAAAGATCATTTTCGAAGACTGCAGTGCCGTCGTCAGCAGCGTTTGATCGGCAAATGCTACAGGTTTCGTCATAGGATTCGTGTTTCACAGTCGATCCAATCCAAACGTCTCAGTTCTAGCCGCATCATGCCACGGAGTTGGGATCAAATGCGTCCTGAGGACCGTGCATTGTTCGGCGAATCACTGATTCATCAGTAGCCTGCACAACGAGATTTCCTTGATGCAGACGAATTGGAAATCGATCCATAGCCCGTTGAGCCGGACCAAAAACCTTTCCACCATTTAAATCGAACCGCGATCGATGGCACAAGCACTCAAATGCACCATTCTTTGGTGGCGGAATTGTGCACCCAAGATGCGGGCACTGCCAAAACAACGCCATAAACCCATCGCTCCGACGCACCATATAAAATCGCCCTTCCGGCCACACGCGCACTTCATCGAGTCCGTAATCAGCAGGCGAACCCGCGGTCACAAGCCCCTCAGCCGATGACACCGGTGGCGGACTCACACGTCGCCACACCATCGCAATCACTACCCCTACGAAAGCCATCACACCCGGCACCAAAAACCGGCGGCGGGACCTTGCGTCCGGAGCACTAGACACGTGCATCACCGACTTTGGCAACTTCATCACCCCACTGGGCGTCCACTCCGGCCACTCGTAGCGACACCCGATGGGCGGCCCATTCCTCCGTGTCATTCATTATGTCAAGAGGGAAGTCCGGGGCGACACGAGCCAAGGCTAAGCGGAGGATATGGTCAGCCAAATGAGGGTTCTTGGGAAGAACCGATCCATGGAGATATGTCCCGATAGCGGAGTCCACCACAGCTCCTTCGGTCCCATCTTCCGAATTGTTTCCGTGGCCGACTCGAACCCTAGCAAGCGGAGCCGTGTGTGGCCCGAGATACGTCCGCCCACCATGATTCTCAAATCCCGTTAGCGTCGAATTGTTCCAATCACACACAACATTTCCAATGCAACGAGGCACGCCATCACCTGGGTGAACGGTTTCCGCATCAAACACCCCCAGGCCCGTCATAACATCGCCATCAGCCGCACGGTAACTCCGAGCCATCAACTGGTAGCCGCCGCAGACCGAAAGCATGGCCGCTCCATCACCAAGGTCTGAGAGAATTTGATCAGCAACTCCGCTTGATAGACCGATGCTCGCAAGTTTCTGTTGACGATCTTGCCCGCCACCAATGACGTAAAGATCAGCTCCTCCCTGTAATGTATCGCCCCACTCAAGACGTTGCACCTCAGTCAAAATACCTCGCCATTCACACCGACGCTGCAGGCAAATCAGGTTGCCGCGATCGGCATATAGATTCATGAGATCTGGGTACAGATAGGCAATCCGTAAAACAGGATTTGAGGACATCATGCAACGTCTCGCCAGAATGGCGTGACCCAACCACGGCGGGCACATATTGAACGCAGCTCTAACATGGCCGTATACGTGGGAAGAATGACAAGGATTCGTGGATCTTCGGCCAGAGCCTTATTCAACGCCGCCTCAACACCGTTTTGAACATGGAGTTTGTCAGCAATCTTCTCACCGTGCGCATACTTCAATCGGAGTGCAAGATCCTGGGCACGAACTCCTCCGACCGTTATGCGATTAGCAGCAAGCCGATCAAACTCGACATCCCAAATCCACGAGACATCCTCACCATCAGCTACCCCATCATTTAGCAAGAGCAGCACATCCAACGGCCTGGCCTCAGACCGAAGCAAATCAATGGCCTGATTTGCTCCCGAGGGATTCTTTACAAGCAGTATGAAAAGTGTCGTGGAGCCCACTTCGATGCGCTCCGCACGACCAAAGACTGGCTCGGCCGTCCTGACCGCCGAAGAAACAGCACCTGGGTCAAGTTTGAGCCCATATGTGGCCGCAGCGGCTGCCGCCACGTTGTATGCGTTGTAGACACCAGGCAGGGTCGTGGAGATCCGATGCCCGACCGCTGCGGTCTCGAGCATATATGTCGCACCATCAAGGCCTCGCGACTCGTAGTTCGTCACACGAACATCCGGCAATGGCCGACAAAACCCGCATTCGTGACAGCGGTAGTCGCCAAGATGCGCGAACACAACCCAGGACCATTCGAGACGAGCATCGCACTCCGGACAACGACCCACATCAGCCCACACATCAGGAGCAGCCGCACCACACCACCCATCCATACCAAAAAATATCACTGGCCCCTCGTGACGCCTGGACACCGAAACTAAGGCAGGATCGTCTGCGTTAACCACCAACGTGGCCGACTTGATCTGATCCATCGACGCCGCGAACCCAGCAGCGGTGGCATCAACTTCGCCATAACGATCCAGTTGATCACGAAACAAATTAAGCAACACGACAACCGAAGGCTGAAGTTTTGGCCCAAGGTGTATAAATGCTCGCTCATCCAGCTCCAAAATCGCATGAAGACTCGCTGGATCACGAAAACTCGCCCCCCAATCCATGTACGGCAAGATAGCGGCTGCTACACCACGCTCTAGATTGGACCCTGTTGGGTTTGTCATGGCCCGTCGCCCCGCATCACGGGCCACCCTGCAAATTAGAGAAGTAGTCGTAGTTTTACCATTCGTCCCAGTCACGACAACAGTCGAAGCAAGACCTCGAAAGCTATCGCGTACAAATCTTGGATCTATTACGGACGCTACGAGGCCACCAATCGCCGAGCCACCTCCCCGACCAATCAGCCGGGACAGACGACCAGCACTACGACCTGCAAGCGCCGCCAATGGCCGGCGTGCACGCATGGCCAATTCTCCGCTTCACAACCATCTCGCGCTACTCTCCGTGCAATGAATAATCCTGCCACCATCGAACCAGCCTCAGCGACCAACGTGGCTAAGGCGGTCCTACACGCCCACCAAGAACATCGCCGAGTCCGAATCGTCGGACAATCGAATCTTGAACACCTCCGGCCAGAGGCGGATGCAGGAACCCTCCTATTGAGCACACGTGCCCTCAACACCATCGACCTAGTCGCTAACGACCTCATTGCCCATGTCGGATCCGGCGTTGACCTGCACATCCTTGACACCCACCTGCAAGCAGCAGGGCTTTACTGGCCAGTCTCCAGACTTGAAGCACCAGGAACCATCGGTGGCATAGTTGGGTCAGGTCGAGCAACAGCCTCCAGCACGGCCGACGGCCCGGCCCGGCGATGGGTGCTTGGTGCGCAACTCGTTAATGGCTTGGGGCAAACCCTTACCGTTGGTGGAGCCACGGTAAAAAACTCGGTCGGATATGGCCTGACGCACGCGCTCTGGGGATCGCACGGTCAACTCGGAGCAGTCACACGCCTCACGCTCCGCCTGCGCACCCGAACTGAACACGATACTGTTGATCCGGTGATCACCCAGACAGCCCTGCTACAAGCCGAAGTCCTCTTGCGTTGTGAAAACCTGACCCCGGCCGACACCAACACGGTACTCGGCCACATCAGCATGGCGAAGGCACGGGTAAAAGCGAAGGATGAAAGCCGGATTGTCGCCCTTTATGACCACCGAATCGACGCTGAGCTAGCTGCGACTAAGCTTCAGACCTCGGATATCGACGCTAGGCTGGAACCCCTTATGAAAACGCAGACAGACCCACTAGCTCTCCTCGCCCTACGCACCAGCCTAGACCCACACGGCCTTTTCGCATGAAACACAGCCTTGTGTAATCACCCCATGTCCGTCTCCTACCGACAGAAAAACCAGAACCCCGTTTGTCTCCTATACTCAACAGCACTCGGGGCGTGGCGCAGCCTGGTAGCGCGCATCGTTCGGGACGATGAGGCCGGAGGTTCAAATCCTCTCGCCCCGACCAATCACCCTCTCGTCAATATTCACTCAGGATTGGAGTGAAGCGTGGTGCTAATTGTCGGCCTAAGTCAAGACGCATAAACGGCCAGCTCAAACGTGACTGACAATTCAACAGCAATCGCGATTCGCGCAGGAAAGCTATTTACCGCCTGTGATCAATCACTCATTGATGACGGTGTGGTTCTCGTTCGATCGTCTCGAATTGAGGCAGTCGGCCCAGCATCCAACACGGAGATTAGCTCTGATCACACACTCATAGACCTTCGACCATGCACACTGTTACCCGGGCTCATCGATGCTCACGTTCATCTCATGGGCCAAAACCCAGCGCACGACCACCCAGGACCCATCGAGTACCGCGCAATCAGGTCTACGGCACAAATCGGAGCCTTATTAAACGCCGGTTTCACTACGGTACGAGATTTGGGCTCCCAAACCTCGGTCGCACTGAAACAGGCCATTGATGACGGAGAAATCCCAGGCTCCCGCATGCTGGCAGCTGGATATGCGATCGCCCGAACTGGAGGACCTTGGTTTGGCATGGAACCATCGTGGCGTTGGGTCAGGCCGGCCGATGGCGTTGACGCGTGCCGAAAGGCCGTACACCGATGCATTCGTGAAGGGTCCACCGTAATAAAGATTGGCACGTCGACGGGTCACGGAGATTCGGCATGGGGAGAACTACCCACTTACAGCGTCGCCGAAGTCGAAGCAATCGTTCATGAAGCTCACACGTGGGGGCTTCGAGTAGCTGCTCACGCGATGGGCACGCCAGGTGTAAAGACTGCTGTTCTCGGAGGCGTCGACACGATCGAACACGCTCACAACATTGATGATGAAACCCTTGGCCTTATCGTTGAACGAGGGACCTTCGTCGTACCCACCCTACGAGCTCGAGCCTTTCGGACCGGGGCAGATGACCAGACCACCTACGCGAACCAAGTCCGATCCCTTCGCCGGGCTTATGATGCAGGTGCACGACTGGCTCTTGGCACCGACACCACCGGTGGCCTCGAAATGCCCCACGGCCATGAAAATGCGGTCGAGTTCAGCCTGATGGCTGAAACAATGGACCCAGCCGACGCCCTTCTGGCTGGCACTCGAGTTGCCGCGGAGGCCCTCGGCCTTGAATCTGAGGTGGGCACACTAGAGCCAGGGAAAATGGCTGACATAGTGGCTGTGCGCGACAACCCCATACACAACATCGACTCGCTACAGCAGGTTGAATTCGTGATGCAAAGCGGGCGCGTTATTTCACGACCGTAAGGCCCCAGACGCACTGCATCTCTGTCAAAGGCTTGAGAATTCGGCTATGCAAAGGACTCCTGAACCATTCGCCGATCAACTCGAATCTTCGGTAGCAAGTCCAGCCAGAAACTTCTCAGCCTCCATAGCAGCCTGACACCCTTCACCAGCCGACGTAATAGCTTGGCGAAAGTAATGATCCTGAGCCTCCCCTGCGACAAAGACGCCGTCGACACTCGTATGCATGAAACGATCAGAAATGACGTAGCCTTCATCGTCCATTTCAAGCTTGCCTTTGAACAGGTCCGTGTTGGGGAAATGCCCAACAAAGATGAATACCCCTTCTGTAGGAAAATCCACTTCGTCTCCTGATTTCACATTTTTCAGCTCGACGGAGGAAACCACTTCACCTCCCCTCACCTTGGTAACCACCGAATCCCATATGAACTCAATCTTGGGATCCTGTCGCGCTCGATCCTGCAGATACGGCCCCGCCCGCAACTCATCGCGGCGATGAACAATAGTCACCGTGGATGCAAATCGAGTCAGGAACAAGCCCTCTTGCAGCGCACTATCGCCTCCGCCAACAACGGTCACCGGTTGGCCCTGAAAAAATGCGCCATCACACGTCGCGCAAACCGAGACACCCCGGCCCCAGAACTCTTGCTCCCCGGGCACACCAAGCAGCTTTGGACTAGCCCCCGTCGCAACAATTACGGTGCGGGCCTCGTACGCAATAGACCCCCCGACAAGTGAAAACGGTGGGCCGTTGAAATCAACTTCAGTTATCTGGTCAAAGACCGTCTCGGCCCCGAACCGTTCGGCCTGAGCACGCATACGCATGGTTAAATCAGGGCCGGTAATCTCCTCAAACCCAGGATAATTCTCCACGTCGTTTGTCGTAGCAATCTGCCCACCTAAGGCGTCACCCGTGAGGACAAGCGTGGCAAGCTTTGCACGAGCGGCATATATCGCAGCTGTTAGCCCGGCCGGGCCAGAACCAATGATCGCAACGTCATACATGAAAAAACTCCGCTACCAAGACAACTTCAAGCACAAAGCAGGCAAGCACCCCCTATCGTCGCACGCCGATCAATGAACAGCCCACACGACCTTTGCAGTGCCCCCAGCCCTTGTGAAAAGCCTTCCTGTCGCACACGTGTCAACCGACGACACCTGCTCCGCCTCACGCTTGGGACAACAGCCGCAACTGCTATGGCTGCTTGCGGTAACCAAGCCATCCTGGAACGCGTCGTCGTCATACCCAAAATTGTCGAACGGACAATATTTTCCGAACGCCCTTCCTTCGTCACCCACACAGTCCTCAGCACCACATCTCGCCCGGAACCAGCCCCGACAAACCAACTCAGCACCACCGAGCTCGTACCTACGGCGTCTCGCGTTCAACTGCGACTGGCTATCGGACCTGCATTTGGCAATGATCTTTATTCAAGCGTCGAACCACTCAACCATGCAGGCGACTTTGTTCTCGAGCGCATAGAACCCGGCCCCACAGGACAAGACCGACTGCTCACCCGAATCGCTGCTGGTAAAGGACCCGACGTACTTAGCGGTATTCCAGGCAGCCTCCTCGCCCACCTGGCCGCTTCAGGAGACGTAGCCCCATTAGAACGCGCCACCTTACTCTCCAAGGGTTTCATCCCAGAGTTCCTGCGCCTTGGCACCCATGAAGACCAGATCCTTGGCATCCCGATGCTCGGCTACCCAGTCCACCTGCTCGCCAATCCTCGTCGTCTCCAAGACTCGGGCCTTCAGAGCCCCGGGGCCACGTATGCCGATCTCGAAGAATCAGCCAAACGAATGACTGATCCTACGCAGCACATCTATGGCTTCGGCGTAGTAGCCGACATCCCAGAACTGGAAACAGTTATGCGTTCAGCCGGAACATTTGGGAAGACCTCCTCAGTAACTGCATGGCAGTGGTACATCAATCAGTGGCAGCTTCATGGCACCTCCCCTTCCCCTACAGCTTGGGATGGCGTTGCAAATCCAGTCGAAGCTATCGCTGCCGGAAAGATATCCATGGCCCTCGTACATGGCCGTGCACTAAAAACCCGGGCCGCCCTATCGACCGAGACCCAACGTGCATGCGACGTAGCCCCCGTGGTCAGCTGGGCCACAACAACGCCGAAAAACCCTATGCACGCCACCTACGTCGCCACCAGCCTCCTGGCAGACCCAATTGCCCGGGATGTTGCTATAGCTCTAGCCGGCTCCGCACAAGCCGCACCATTTAATGGGACACCATCATGGGGCCCGGCGCTTGATCTGGCCGCGAAACATGCTGCCCTTCCTCCAGAAATACTCGATCGGGACAAGGCTAGGTGGACACGTCCACTTACTGACACACCCGACTCCAGCATCCGGACCGCCGTATTAGCCACTGCTGTCCGTTCAACCCTCATCGAAGGAAGATCCGCTGACGTCGCCAACGAAGACGTGCGTGACACCTCAACAAAGCAAGGCATCGACAACTGGTTGAGCTAGCACGAAAACTGAAGAAGGCGATCCCAGCAAGTACCATTACATCGAGATACTCGACACGTGCTAATCCACAATGTTCGCTATAGCGATTCCCTTGGATCCCGATATCTTCCAAATTGGTGCCTTTCGGTTTAATTGGCACTCAGCGTTCGCAATCGTCGGCTTGCTGGTTGGAGTATGGATTGCACAACGACTTGGTCGTCGGACGACAATCCCTGAGGACGACGTAATGACAATCGCCCTGTGCGCACTAGGCGGGGGGATTGTTATGGCACGACTACTCTTCGTGGTCGACAACCTCCATCTCTTCACCGACAACTGGGGAAAAGTTTTTGCCTTTCACGAAGGCGGGATAACGGTCTGGGGTGCGCCACTCGGCGGCGCTCTCGGAGTTTCGTTAGCAGCCTGGTGGATGAAGCATCCAGTCCGGACAGCTATTGATATCGGAGCCCCGGGCCTAATCATGGGCATGGCCATCGGACGTATCGGAGATCTCATAAACGGAGAACACCACGCCAAACCAAGCAACCTGCCGTGGGCTGTGTACTACACCCACGAAGATACGCTGGGACAGTCGATACCGGTCCACCCAGCGACCAGCTATGAACTCTTAGGAGACCTCATAATTTTTGCGATCGCCGTGTGGCTGGCCACACGGTATATCGGCCGTCTCTACGTTTTTTGGACGGTACTCGCAGGTTACGCAGCCATGCGTTTCGGATTGCAGTTTCTGCGCATCGACCAAGAACTTCGCTTCTTGGACTTGCAACAATCACAAATCATTAGCCTACTTGTGCTGCTCACCTTCGGCCTCTGGCTTACCAACTGCCTGCGAACGCGTCTTTGGCACCAAAAACCAAAGGCATAACCAACGGGAGAGGTCTCATCAACCGCCGGGGGCAAAATTCCAGGGATGTGCGAGGATGACCGCATGAGCGAGACCGAAAGCAACCGAAGCCAGACTGTATTCCCGTTCGCCGCTGTCGTGGGCCAGGACCTCATGCGACTGTCCCTGTTATTGAACGCTGTTAACCCAAGCATCGGCGGCGTCCTTATCCGAGGCGAGAGGGGCACTGCCAAATCAACTGCGGTCAGAGGCCTCGCAGCTGTCCTGCCTGAAATTAACGTTGCAATGTGTCAGTACGGCTGTGATCCAACCTCCCTAAACACTTGCGTCGAATGTGAAGCGCTGCGCGCCAATAACTCCGACATTGATTCACACTCTCGACAGGTTCAGGTCATCGACCTTCCGGTGTCAGCTACCGAAGATCGAGTTATTGGAACCCTCAACCTTGAAGCAGCCTTATCGGAAGGCCGACGTGAATTTGAACCGGGCCTACTGGCTGCCGCGCACCGCGGGGTGTTATATGTCGACGAAGTCAACCTGCTCGATGACCATTTGGTAGACACGTTGCTTGACAGCGCGGCCTCCGGCGTCAATCTGATCGAACGTGAAGGTGTGCAATACCGACATCCGGCGGAGTACATCCTCGTCGGTACGATGAACCCTGAAGAAGGTGATTTACGACCGCAACTCCTCGACAGGTTTGGCCTGGCAGCTGAGATCAAGGGAGACCTGAAACCCGAGGCCCGCGCGACCATCGTGACACGACGAATCAATTTCGAATCGGATCCACGAGCCTTTATCGCAGAGTGGGCCGACGAAAGTGACAAATTGCGAACTCGAATCGTTGGTGCAAGAAAGCGCTTACCAGAGGTGGTGCTTTCAAAAGAAATGCTCACGCTTGTCACGCATATATCCATCACAATGGGCGTTGATGGACATCGAGCAGACATCGTGATGCACAAGACTGCGTGCACTATTGCCGCCTGGGAAGAGCGACACGAAGTCACACGAGACGACGTACGCAGGGCGGCCGAAATCGCGCTGCCGCACCGGCGTCGTCGCGACCCGTTCACACCCCCTCACCTAGACGAGGACGAACTCAACCAAGCGATTCAATCATTTGATGCAAAACAAAACTCTGAAACAGAACAGGGCGAAAATTCCGACAAGGAAATGTCCACAGCCTCAACAACTGATGACACCACCAACGCCTCTGGAAGGGACGCGGGAACACCCACAGCTTCCGGAGCCGAGAGCCAAATTGATGCGGACTCCTTACCAGAATCACCCACCTTGTTAGCTCCAGAACGGCTTCCCGTAACCCGACCCAAGTCCGGGCGACGGACACAACATGAGGTTCAAGGTCGTCGTGGTCGATCCGTTCGAAGCCGTCCCATGAACCCTGGCGACCCACCCGACATCTCCCTCATTGACACTATTCGTGCGGCGGCACTTCGTGGTGTCGGCGAAGCCGGCCTATCCATTACCCGAGCCGACATTCGCGTCCGTCGCCGTATGCGTAAAGTCGGAAACCTAATGCTCTTTGTTGTTGACGGCTCCGGAAGCATGGCCGCGCAAAAACGAATGCAATTAACAAAGTCAGCCGTTTTGGGCCTGTTAGCCGACGCCTATCAACGCCGTGACCGCGTAGGGCTGGTGACCTTCCGAAAGACAGATGCACTTGAGACGGTACCTCCAACGACAAGCTTGGATCTGGCGCACGCGCGGATGAAGGAAATGCCTACAGGGGGACGAACACCGCTGGCCCACGGACTCGACCTTGCACGACGAGTCATCATTCGGGAACGCTCACGTGATACCGAGATCAGACCAATCGTGATCTTGTTAACGGACGGCGTCGGAAACGTCGGACTCAACGCTGGGTCAGACCCTATGGACGATGCGCACCGAGCCGCCAGACAACTTGCGCTCGACCGAATCCCTGCGCTCGTCGTCGACGCAGATCGGCGAAGGGCCCGTGTAAGCCCCCTTCCAGATCTTGCACAGGCCATGGGGGCGACTCATGTACAACTCGAAGCGATCGCGGCTGGACAGCTGACAAACCTAATCAGGCTGACTTCAGCCTAAAGAAAACCACCTAAACTCTCTTAGCCGCCATCTAGAACCGACGCCATCAACACCGCCACCCCGGCACCTCAGGAGCGCCAACCAATGCACATCCCCGGGCACCTCCGCTACACCGCCGATCACGAGTGGATCAGCACCGACGGATATATCGCGCTCCAGGCAAACCTCACCCAGGACGCTCCTCCGTGGCGATGACTCCCTCACCCGCGTGCACCTGACCGCACCACCCGATCAACCGTGCGAACCCCGGACCAAGACACATCACTCCGTGGCGACATACGTCGCCTCGGCGCGCAGCTCGGCGCTTCCCTGGCCCGCCAAGGCGGACCCGACCTCCTTCGACGCGTCGAGGAAGTGCGCCGGCTCGCCCGCGCCCTGCGCCACCGTGACGAAGTTGGAAGCGAGCTAACCGAGCTTCTCAGCGGGCTCGACGTCAGCCAGGCCAGCAACCTCGTCCGCGCGTTCACCTCCTACTTCCACCTCGCCAACACCGCCGAACGAGTCCACCGCATCGACGATCTGGCCGAGAACCGCTCGACCCGGTCCAGACGCTTCCCCGAAACCGTCGAGCACCTCCTTGGTCAGGGATTCGAACCCCACGAGATCGCCGCCGAAGCCAACACCGTCCAGCTCTACCCCGTTTTCACGGCACACCCGACCGAAGCCTCCAGACGCAGCATCCTGGACAAGCTCGCGGAGATAGCAACCCTCATAGAGCAACGCGCTGCGGACCCGGAAGGACCAAAGGCCGCGCGAATCGATCGCCGAGTCGACGCCCTCCTCGACACAATCTGGCAAACCGACGAGCTCCGGCGCGCCCGTCCAGAACCCCTCGACGAAGCACGCTCGATCCTCTACTTCCTCACCGAGATCCTCACCGAAGGCGTACCCGAGCTTCTAGAGGACATCGACGCAGCCTTGAGAGAACACGGCCAACGCCTGGACGAGAAGGCACAGCCACTTCGCTTCGGCTCATGGGTCGGCGGGGATCGCGACGGCAACCCCCATATCACATCCGACACGACACGCGACGTACTCGACTACCAACGCAGCAGCGCTCTGCGACTCCTCAGAGCCGAGATCTATGGGCTGTCGGCCGAACTCAGCGTCGCCAGCACCGTCCGAAGCGTCTCGCCCAAACTGCAGACCCAACTAAACGCCGACAGCGTCGCGTTCCCCGAGGTTCGAGACCGACTTCGAGCAATCAGCGCGGGCGAGCCCTACCGCCAGCGCCTCGCCGTCATCCACCACCGCCTCCTCGCGACAGCCAAACCGTCGCTCGCTTCGGGCAGGTACCTGCGACCCGCAGAGCTCGCTCACGACCTCGCCACCATCGCTGAGTCGCTCGAAGCGACAGGCGGCGACCTCATCGCCCGCGGCCGCGTTGCCAGGGTGCGCCGCATCGTCGACATGGTGGGATTCCACCTCGCAACCCTCGACATCCGCCAGCACAGCGACCACCATCACGCCGCGCTAGAGCAGCTCTTCGCTGACGCCGTCGGCACGGACTACACACGGCTGAGCAGATTCGAACGGACCGCCCTACTGGCTGAAGAACTCCGGTCCCCGCGGCCACTCTCCGCATCGCGAGTTGGCGACCCGGACGGGACACGACGCTTGCTCGAAACGCTCCGGTCGCGCATGGACGAATACGGCGACGAGATCGTCGAGAGCTACATCGTCTCGATGACCAGAGGCGTCGACGACATTCTCGCCCCTGCCGTGCTCGCCCGCGACGTCGGCCTAATCAACGTCTCAGCCGGGATCGCACGACTCAGCTTCGTGCCCCTGTTCGAAACCATCGACGACCTGAGACAGGTCGGACCGATTCTGCGCGAGCTGCTCGCCATCCCCGTGTACCGAGAACTCGTATCACTGCGCCACAACGCCCAAGAGGTGATGGTCGGGTACAGCGACTCCAACAAGGACGGCGGCATCACGACCAGCCAATGGGAAATCCACAAGGCCCTACGGACCATCTCGCAGGTCGCTGACGAAACCGGCGTAGAGATCACAGTGTTTCACGGCCGGGGCGGGACCGTCGGCCGCGGCGGCGGACCCGCTCACGTCGCCATCCTCTCCCAACCACCAGGCGCAATACGCACGGTGATGAAGACGACCGAACAAGGCGAGGTCATCGCCGACAAGTACAGCCTGCCCGACTTGGCCAACCGCAACCTCGACCTCGAGTTCTCCGCCGTCGTCGAAGCGGCACTCTCCCACCGCAGACCGCGCAACCAGCCGGAAACGACGGCGAGGTGGTATGCGGTCATGGAAACAATGTCGGCCGCCGCGTTCAGTCGCTACCGCGCTTTCGTCGAACAAGACGGGCTCGTCGACTACTTCAACTCCGCGACTCCTGTTGAAGAACTAGGTGCTATGAACATCGGATCGCGACCATCGCGCCGAAGCGGAAACCCCTCACTTAGCGACCTCCGAGCCATCCCGTGGGTGTTCGGTTGGACTCAGTCCCGCCAGATCATCCCCGGCTGGTTCGGTGTCGGCACCGCGCTCGAGGCAGCGAGGCTGGCCGGCCACGATGCTGACCTTCACGACATGCACCGAGACTGGCAGTTCTTCCGATCGTTCCTGTCCAACGTCGAAATGACTCTCGCAACGACGGATCTCGCCATCGCCCGCCACTACGTCACCCACCTGGTGGACCCGACGCTGCACCACATTCTCGACGACATCGCCACTGAACACGCACTGACCATTGCTGAGATGACCCGAATCACCGGAGCCGCGCCCCTCGCCGACCTGCCACTCCTACGACGAACGCTCGACGTGCGCGACGCCTACCTCGACCCGATCAGCGTCCTCCAGGTTGACCTGCTAGCACGAGGCCGCGCTCCCAGCACAAACCGTCAGGACCGGGAGAGCATCCAGCGAGCCCTTCTTCTCACGATCAACGGTGTGGCCGCCGGCCTGCGCAATACCGGCTGAACGCACAGCCCCCTTCCAGATCTTGTACAGGCCATGGCGGCGACTCATGTACAACTCGAAGCGATCGCGGCTGGACAGCTGACAAACCTGATCAGGCTGGCTTCAGCCTAAAGAAAAGCGCCTAAACTCTCCTGGTCACCATCTAGAAACGACGCCAACGGAAGCCATCGTCACGTAGAAGATCCCCTGCCGATCGTGGACCCCACGACCCCGCCACATAGGTGTCCAGAGGAACATCAGCATTTCCTTCCCAACTCTCAAGGATCGGCATGACAGCACCCCATGCAGCCTCCGTTTCATCACGCCGGATAAACAGCGTCTGATCGCCAAGCAGCACATCCAAAAGGAGCCTTTCATAGGCATCCGACGAAACCCGTGAAAAGCTTTCTCCGTAACCAAAATCCATGTTTACGGGTTGCACACGCATGGCCGGTCCAGGCTCCTTCGCCTCAAACGTAATTGAAATGCCCTCATCTGGCTGTATGCGAATAGCCAGAACGTTTGGAGGCACACCTTCAGGGTTTGACATACCGAACAGCAAGTGCGGAACTTCTTTAAATTGAATGGCTATTTCTGTCGCTCTCTTTGCCAAGCGCTTCCCACTCCGCAGGTAAAACGGGACACCTTTCCAACGCCAGTTGTCTATAAAAAGACGCGTGGCCACATACGTTTCAGTTTGGGATCCCGGTGCCACCCCCTCCTCGCCCCGATAGGCAGGAACGTCCTTCCCGCCAATGACCCCTTCGCCATACGATGCGCGCACCACATGGCTCCTGACGTCGGCCGCCGTCATTTTCCGAAGCGCACGAAGCACCTTGACTTTTTCGTCACGAATGGAATCCGCCTCGAAATTTACCGGGGGTTCCATCGCCACAACAGCAAGTAACTGCATGATGTGATTCTGCACAACATCACGAAGCGCACCTGCCTCCTCGTAATACGTGCCGCGGCCCTCCAAACCGTCAGCCTCGGACACCGTGATCTGCACCGAATCAACGTACTGCCGATTCCATACCGGCTCAAACATCACGTTGGCAAAACGCATAACCAGTACGTTCTGCACCGTCTCTTTGCCAAGATAGTGATCGATCCGATAGATCTGCGATTCATCGAAGACACCATTTGAAATCTCATTGAGGGCATGGGCCGTGGCCAGGTCACGACCGAAAGGCTTCTCGATGACAATCCGCGTCGTACCAGAACTCTTGCTTAACCCAGACTCTCCGAGTAAACGAATAATTTCTGGAAACAAGCTGGGCTGCGTCGCTAGGTAAAAAATTCGATTGCCGCCCGTCGCATGTTCCTCCTCAACAGTTCGCAACCGTTCCTTCAAGTCCTCGTATCCAGCAAGCGTCCCAAAGTCCCCTCGAACGAAATACAGACCCCGTTCGAAAGATGCCCAACTCTCATCATCTGGAGAACCAGTACGTGAAAATTCCCGGGTCGCCGTACGCAGCCGATCACGATAGCTCTGATCATCCAGCTCACGTCGACCCAGACCAACGACCGCAAGAGGCTCGGGCAAGAGATTGTTTTGACGCAGGTTGTAGAGAGCAGGCACCAGCTTTCTTGCAGCCAAGTCCCCAGACCCTCCGAAAATCACCAAGGTATGCGCAGACGCAGAATCGAAAACCTCTGGAATCATTTGCCCACTCATAAGATTCCGCCCTTCGCTGGCCGACCAAAAATCACAGAAAACCCCTCCAAAATCGCCTGAAGTCCCTGCTCAGAATCAGACAGATGTAGGTGCAAACACCGTCGCCCCTTGTCGAACAAGGCCTCACGGTCACCAGCGGCCTGTGCCGCAATCACCACACCGAAGCTATTTGATGATTCAGGCACCATAATGTCATCACCGTAATCGGATGTGATCTGCAAAAACACACCGTGGTTGGCTCCGCCTTTGTGAAGCTGTCCAGTCGAGTGCAGCAATCGGGGGCCGTACCCGACCGTGACAGCCCGACGTGTGCCGTCGCGAAGAAGGGCTTGCATACTACGCAAGCAAGTGTCGTGGGGAGGAGTTCGGTCGACATAGGCCTGAATTGATACATAGTCGCCTTTGCGAATTGAACCAATCCAACCTCTAAGCGATCCGTCCAAATCCAACGATCGATCCGAGTCGCCCTCGCCAACTGTCAAGGTGTCAACCCCGGCAACGTCTTCCGCCTTAATCCCTTCTCGAAGAACCCGCAACGTATTCGCCTTGCTTTCTGAAACATTCGGCTCATCGAATGGGTTCACGCCCAAACCGTAACCAACACCGGCCACCATCAATTCCCAATCAAGGAAATGGGCACCAAGGTCATTTGGGCCCTCAAGAACAAATCGAATCACCGGATGTCCTGCATCCAGCAGCGCATCCATTTCAACGTCAGGCGCGCCCCGACGGGACTCGTGCACCAGCCGAACAAAGACCCGATCGTCGTCGTAAGCTTCCGCTCCTCCAAAGACCTCGCCTTCAACAGGGACCACGCCGACGCCATCCTTGCCAGTACTCTCCGCCACCAGTTGTTCGATCCAACTTCCAATCGCTTCAAACCCTGGATCGGCAAGAATCGTGAGCTTGTCACGGCGACGGCGATCATGCGCCAAGGCAGCAATCGCCGCGCCAATCATGATGGGATTTCTGTTGGCGACTACCGGCTGCGTCGACAACTGGCGTATTCGCTCAAGCGTACGGCTTAGCATCACGTCCACATCAAGCCCAGCAAGCACCGCCGGCACTATTCCAAAAAAGGACAGTGCGGAGTAGCGCCCACCAATATCGATCGGGTTTTCAAAGAGGCGAGCATATCCGCGTTCGACCCCACGCTTAGCTAGGCCGCTTCCGGGGTCGGTAATCGCAACAAAGTGACCACCAGGTTCGCTTAGACCCGCCATCCGACATCGGGACCAGAAGTATGCGCCTAGCGCCTGCGTCTCAAGGGTGTCACCCGACTTGCTAGCGACAATCACCCCAGTCCGCGCAAGGTTGAGGTCTTCAGCGACCCGCGCCACGGCGACCGGATCTGTACTGTCGAGCACTACGAATTTTGGAGATCCGGAAGCCCGGGGAAGAATGTGCCCCATTACTTCGGGAGCCAGACTGCTCCCGCCCATACCAAGCAACAGGATGTGGGACAACCCCGACCTGAACTCCTCAGCCCATGCCGTCAATTCAGGTAGAGCCCGATGCTGCGCCTCAGCCACGTATAGCCAACCGAGACGTTGCTTAATGAGCTCCTGCGTCGCCGGGTCATCGCTCCACACTGAAGGATCAGCCGCCCAAATCCTTCGGTCCACCTCCACAGTCGCCGCTGACTCAAACGCATGCGCAACGAGGCCCTTTGGATCAGCAAAGTGAAACGTCGGCCCCAGGTTAGTCATGGAAACCCATGCCCGAGGTCAGGGGACAAGGGCAGCTGCCTTAGCAGCCAAATCGCGCAACAACTCATCATAGGAATCAGAAAATTTCTTTAACCCATCTACGCGGAGATCATCCATGATTTCTTCGAGATCGATGCCCAGCGCCTCCACACGATCCAGCACGTCCATCCAGTAATCGAGGTTTTCACCGAGTGTTGCCGTAACGTCACCGTGTTCACGAAATTCGTCCATCGTGTTCTCGGGCATTGTGTTGACCGTATCGGGCCCAATCAATTCATCGACATACAGCGTCGCCGGATACGCTGGATTCTTGGTGCTAGTACTCGCCCAGAGCGGGCGTTGCTGCCGGGCCCCTTGTGCCGCAAGTGCTTCAAATCGTTCTGTCGAAAATATTTCCGTGAACATCTTGTACACCGCCCGTGAGTTAGCAACGGCCACTTTGCCCAACAACATCCGCGCCTCCTCAGCATTCCCTGAGGCTTGTTCAATGGACTTGACGAGCTCGTCGTCAACGGCTGTGTCAATTCGACTGACAAAGGTGCTTGCGACTGAAGAAACGGCGTCAAGGGATTGGCCACGACTAGCCCGCACCTCCAAGGCTTGGAGATAGATTTCGGCAACCTGTGTATAGACACCTTGGGCGAAGATAAGCGTGATGTTCACGCAGACACCCTCGCTGAGTAGAGTCTTGATCGCTGGAAGTCCGGCGTCAGTAGCGGGAACCTTTATCATCAGGTTCGGGCGATCCACCGCCGCGGCGAGCCGGCGGGCCTCCTCCACAGTCCCGTCCGTATCGTGAGCCAGATGTGGGGAAACCTCTAAGCTCACGAATCCATCAGCCCCACCGGATGTGTCGTAAACACCCTTAAGCACGTCGCACGCAGCCACGATGTCCCGCACCGCTAACGTCTCAAAAATATCAGGGACAGCCATCCCCCCACTGCTCAACGCATGCACTTCGTCGTCATAGGTCCGACTGCCCGTTATAGCGCCATGAAAAATCGTGGGATTTGACGTCAGGCCACGAAGACCGTCCTCAGCCACCAATCGCTCAAGCTGTCCCGACTGAATAAGATCACGACTTAAGTAATCCAGCCAAACGCTCTGGCCATGTATTTGCAGGTCAAGAAGCGGATTTTTCGACATCAAGAACCTCCGCAGCCCAGAACCACTAGGACTGCAAATCGATGTAGCCGACCTGGGTGGACGACCCTACGCACCTGGAAGCCGGAACTAATCGTACAACCAGAACGACTGTTTTCCGCTATCGGTTGATCTTCCGTTGATTGCCAATCCGGACAATCCTGTTTCAGATGAAGATCATATAAATTGGACAACATGGGCTGGAGTTGATGATTTGGCTGAATTCGACGGTACACGTGGCGAATTATTGAATAACTTGTACCAGCGAATACAGGATGTGCCATCGGAGGCACTTGCTGACATATATAGTGAGTAAGGTACGTAAGTGATCGAAATAACGAGAATTGTTGTTTTGCAGGGACAGTACCAATGTATCCATCTGGTTGTTTAGAAATTTGAGGAGAAAAGTATGGATTTTGTCACAGTTACACCAGAACAGAAACAACAATTTGATGAGCAAGGTTTCCTAATTATTCGGAATGTATTGGATAGTGATGCAATCAGTGCCATCACGGAAGCAAGTGATCGCCTGATTGCAAGTGATCAGACTGAAAACCGCCAACGGACAAATAACGGGCTTTACGATGGCTTTCGTAATTGTGTCTCGATGGATGATGCGTTTATGCCATTGTTGACCCATCCCAAAACATTTTCACTGGTCGCACAGTTACTCGGTCCTAATCTTGGCTTAATGACAAGCCATTTGATTTATCGCCATCCTGATCCTCCTGGCTCACCTGATACAAGCCGTATGCCTGGTTGGCATCGTGACCACTTTGTATCCATGCGTGACCTGGGACATGCTCGAATTCCACGCCATTCGCTCAAAATCGCATGCTATCTCACAGATTTGAGTGAACCGAATACAGGCGCAACCATGATGGCATCGGGTAGCAACAAACTGAAGGAGAAAATCAACATCCCCGAAGGACAAGTCGATCCTGAAACTGCTATTGAACCCCTATTGAATCCGGGCGATTGTGTGTTTTTCGAGAATCGGACGTGGCACGCTGGGGCAGCAAATCTCACCGATAGAATACGCAAAGCTGTTATGTTCGGATATTGCTATAGCTGGATGCGCCCCACAGATTATCGGCAACAGTCCCCACAGTTTGTTGAAAAGCTAAACGCGATGCAACGTTTTCTTGTGGGTGAATCTGTTGATGATACCCGTGAATTTCAGTTTGATGGCGGGGTAAATCCGATTAATACGTGGTGTGAAGAGAACGGGTTTACGTATCAATCAGATCACGGGCATGACACCAATATGGCATACACCCTGCATAAGGCACCTACGTTGAAACACGCTTAACATCATTCCTCAAGACCGCTGTGGCCAATCGCTATCGAGAGGCTTCGCCCTCAATCGCCTTCACCTTGGAAAGTCGACGGACATATCGGGGTTCGCGTGAGTCAAAACTCGCCGACAAAAATGCGTGGAGGAGTTCCGAAATCACGGAAAGGCCCACAATCCCTGAACCAAGACACAGCACGTTCATATCATCGTGTTCAACGCCTTGATGAGCCGAATACGTGTCATGGCACATGCCGGCCCGGACACCTGGAATCTTGTTCGCTGCAATAGACGCGCCGACGCCACTTCCGCAGACAATCACCCCACGATCAGCGGCCCGCTCAACTACCGCGTGACCAACGGCCGCAGCAAAGTCGGGGTAGTCGACCGACGCGTCCGAGTGTGTCCCTAGGTCTACAACCTGGTGACCCGCCTCTTCCAACATCGCGATCAGTTCATCTTTGATAGTGAAGCCGCGATGATCGACACCAAGTGCGACTTTCATACGCCATCCAACTTAGATTTGAGAAGCATGCACATTGTCCGAAATCCGCACATGTCGTGCACCCGAGTATGGAACTTATTCGGTACCGCACGCCGCGATTTGACGATACAACCGCTGTTGACGCGCTTTCGCCTTAAGATAAATTTCGTGACGGGCCGGATCGGGATCAAAACGAACCCCATCACAATCGAACTCCCGTATAGAGGGATACCCCAACGATTCAAGAGCCCATATTGCTGCTCCGCGGCTAGTAGGTTCGCCAACCTCGGAGCGGACAACGGAACACCCCAACACATCAGCCAAGATCGCTGTCCATCGCGAGGAACGATGAAGGGCACCTCCCGAAACCCTCACATAGGGCGTTTCGCCGATCACTGGTGCGAGCAGGGCATATATAGCTGCAACTCGAAACGAAACCCCTTCCAGCGCGGCAAGGAGCAAGTCAACCGGACGGGTGGTCAATCGAAGACCATGAACTGTGGCTCGGGCGCCATCGTTCCACCCGGGGCTTCGTTCCCCCGAAAAAAACGGCAGCATGGTGAGCCCGTGAGAGTCCGGAGCTTCCGTCGACAGCAACTCATCGATCTCGTGGTCGCCCAATCCCGAAAGTGTTTCACGGAACCACGTACTCACGTTTCCGCCATTGCTTTCCGCCCCACCTAACAGCGAGTGGGTCCTATCAACGCGGTACTCCCACAAACCGTGCGGAACTTCGGAAACCGGACCGGGCACCACAGCCCGGACCGCCGCACTCGTACCCACATTAATTACAACAGCACGTTCGTCAGTTCCAGAAGTCCCAAGATTGCTACACAGACCATCGCCCAATGCCGGCAACCAGGCGGCCCTAGCAAGGAGCGGCCATCGAGCTACCCACGGACTGTCGAGATCGACGACCGGATCGTTCTCACAGTCAATTCTTCCAAGCGCCCCAACATCGATCCCAAGCGAGCCAAGCAAACCCTCGTCCCAAACAAGACGGCGACGGTCCAGCATTCCTGACCACGCGGCGAGACTCAAACTTAGGCCACACGGCCGGGCGAACAATGACTCAAACATGTACTCAGCGAACGTTACCCACCGGGCAACACGACTGAACACATCTGGATTGGTGCGTCGGAGCCATAGGAAACGCGCCGGCAAGTAGCTGGCATGGAGAGGCGTTCCCGTACGGTCAAGAATGACAGCACCATCGACGTTCTCCCGCAACGCTTTCGCATCATCCGAGTTGCGGGTATCAGCGTAGGTGTACACGGGTGTACATGCCCGTCCGTCGCTATCCAACCCCAGAACACTCGATGCAAACGCGCTTACACCAACACCTTCCACCTCCGCATGTGACTGACCAGCGCGGGCAAGAGTTTCATCAATCGACTGGACCACATGCCCGAACAAAACATCAGCATCAATCTCAACGCCGCCGTCCGACGTAACGTCAAATCGATATGGAACCTGCGCTGCAGCATCAGCAATCTGTCGAGCTAGCCCGTCATAAAGGGCCGCACGAACCGACGAACTTCCAATATCAATACTTAAAACCGTACGTATCTCGATGCCTCGCCTTTCCGTAACGTCCCTATGCAGTGTACGGCCAGCGCCATTGCCTATACTCCCAACGCTCCGGTCACCTCGGGAATGCCCCCCAGTATGCGGCGCACGTGCGACCTGCTGATCGTCGGTAGCGACCCAGCCGGCACCGCCGCAGCCATCGCTGCCCGGCGAAACGCCCCCAACCTCCACACACTCGTCATCGACCGCACAACGTTTCCACGAGACAAAACGTGTGGGGACGGCCTAGGCCCAGGTGTCGTCGCGAGACTCGAACAATTGGGTGCCACAGATCTGCTAGCTGACTCCCGACCAATTGACTCCTTGCGCATTGTGGGCCCATCGGGCGAGAGCGTCAGCGACCCGTTACCAACAATAGGAAGCTCAGAGCCCAAAGGGTTTGTTATTCCGAGACAGGATTTAGACGCCGCCTTGCAGAGGCGCGCTGTCGCCGAAGGGGTTGAACTCCTTCCGGAACACAAGCTCGTAACCCTTGACACGTCCCCAACTCACGCTGTCATCACGAGAGCCCAAACCCCACACGGTCATGTTTCAATCCATGCTAAAGCTGTGATCGCAGCAGATGGGGCCCGCTCGGACATCCGTCGTCATCTGGGCATTCGCTACAACTCCCCAGAGACTACCGGGCTAGCGATTCGAACATATATAAAAGCGTCTACCCATCCGTTTGACCATATGGAATTTCATTTCCGACGGGATTTACTTCCAGCTTATGGGTGGGTTTTCCCGATAGAGCGTGGGCATGCAAATGTCGGCGTCATGATCGATGCTGCTCGGTACCATCCAGACAACAAAAACCTCCGCACCATGCTCAACGAATTCGCCATGGAAATAGGAGCATCCGAATTTGACCAAGCAAATACTGGAACCTACATGCTGCCCTACGCCACCTCGGTCCCACGTTTAACCCACAACCGTATCGCCCTGGTAGGAGATGCCGGATCCATGATCAACCCCTTTTCTGGCGAGGGCATTGCATACGGGATGGCGGCAGGTATTGAAGCGGCCGAACGAGCCGTCCACAATCTTCAACAACACACCGCAGCAAGCCCCTTTGGCGACTTTGACGACTGGTTCCACCAGCGCTTCGGCAAACACTTCAAAGCTTCGGCCTATGCGAAACGACTAGCTCAACGAGGATGGCTCGCCAACTTTGGAGTTCGCGCAGCACGCCGGAGACCCTCCCTTCTGGCAGAAGGCATCCACCTTTTAGTCGGAGAAGGCACGTCCCTGTCCTGGCGCAGCCTTATAACGGTGCTGACTCAAGGAAATCTGTACCTACGAGGGTGATCTGCGTACCGATGAAGGTGTTGGCTGACCTGTGTTAGCCCATGAACCCACTGCACCGTCTACTCGTCGGATTTAGATGACTCTTGATCACTGTTCTTCTTGTGATCTTCTGACGCTACCCGCCCGCGAATACCCTGACCGATCCTGGCCAGGGTTCTGTCGATCTTGACGACTAGATCTTGAGTGCGTTCGTGTTTAAGGGCATCCTCAAAACGTTCCTTTGCCTCAGAGCCGAGCGCCGTAGCCTCCCGACGAATTCGCTGAACATCCTCTTCATTAAGTCTGTCATGCAATTGACCGCGCAATTCATCAAGACGGGCCCGAGCAGCATGGCCACGCTCACCATCAACCTCTTCCTGGATGCGATCAATAAGTTCTTCCAATCGACGACTGGACCGCTTCTCGTCCCGACCCATAGGATTCCTCCAAACAGACCTTCGCCTTTATTAAGCTTACTCGGGGAAGGCGTGTTACGGTCCCCATCACCATCCAGAGGCATTCCTTTCATGAGCCAGAAAACCCGGATCGCCGTAATAGAAGTAAATCACTGGCACTCCACCTACGATGCCGCCTACCTCGACATCCTGCGTGACCTGGGTGATGTCCAATTAGTCGGTGTGTCAGACACCGACGTTGCTATCGCAAACGATCGGGCCCAACGCTACGAAACAACGGCCTTCACTGATTACCACGAGATGCTAGACACCGTAAAGCCGGACTTCGTAATCGCCCTTGGCCGTCACATCGATATGCCCACCACAGCACGCTACTTGATCGAAGCTGGGATCCCGTTCCTGATGGAAAAACCGATGGGAACCAAGCCCTCAGCAGTAGCCGAATTGGCCGACTTGGCCGAAGAAAAGAATGCCTGGGTCGCAGTCCCGTTTCCCAACCGACAATCACCCTGGGCCCAGAAGGCTCGAGAGATGATTGCGAATGACGAATTTGGAAAGATCTCGCACGTAGCATTTCGGATTATCCGTCCGACGATGCAACGTTATGTCGAGTGGGATTCTCCGTGGATGCTTGATGTTGCCGCCGCCGGTGGAGGCGCCCTCACGAACCTAGGTGGGCACGGCATGGATATGGCCCGCTACCTGTTGCAAGAAGACGTTCAGGTGTCTTCCGCGGTGATTAGCAACATCGTGCATATGGCTGATGTGGAAGACTACGCGTTAGCAACCTTACGAAGTGCCAGTGGAACCCTGTTTCACGTCGAAGTCGGCTATACGATGCCCACATGGCCTGCCAACGAGTCAGATAGCGAAATGAAAGTGGCCGGAGAAAAAGCCATGTTGCGAGTGGTCCCCGATGGCCTTCAACTGCTCGCCCCAGGCCGGAACGAGTTTTTTGACACACCGGTATCGGTCACGTCAAGTTACCCAGGCTTTGTCAGCGATTGCCTTGACCGCCTCAATCGTGGAGACCCTCCGGCTGTCACAGTTAGGGATTGTGCCGGGGCAGTACAACTCATTTCAGATGCGTACCAAGCTGCTGGTCGAGTCTGACGCTTTAATCTAATCGTCGAAGAATAGCGAGACTTTCACACGCCGATGCTCGCGGATCCGGAATGCCTTGATTTACCTCCACACTGATCGGACCAGCATATGCGGACTCTTTCACCGCCAACACAGCATCCCGCAGCCACGCTTCTTCTTGCACGCCCTCAAGCAATCCAACATGCGTATCGTTTTGCCCATCGTTGTCATTGACGTGGACGTACATCAACCGGTTGCCAGCAGCCGAGATCGAGGCACGTGGCAATTCCCCCGCAATCTGATTGTGTCCAATATCTAGCAACAGGTATAGGTTTTGGTGACCCACATTCGAAATGAAATCGAGGGTTGCTCTAACCGTCGGAAGACCCCGACCCGGAAAATGCTCAATACCGAGCCGGACCCCTGCACGCGAGGACTGGTCAGCGAGCACAAGAATCGACTCCCGATACGCCGCCATAGAACCGCTTGCATCACTGCTGGGCGGTCCAACGTAGACGTCTGTGATTCCCAATTGCTCTGCTTCTCGAATCCCCTGGCGTACATGGGCGATCGCCAGCTGCCGAGCCTCCGAATGCACGTCGTCGAGAGCTGCACCTTCCGGCATTAAATGAGCCACGGCCATGCATGACAAGGGCAGCGCGCGGTCGGCCGCCGAAACCTCGAGATACCCCGGCCGAACATCCACAGAGTCGAAGCCAGTCGAATCTGCAAAGGCCGTTGCGCTGGCCGGCGACTCCGGAAGACCCCATAGACACAATGCAATATTAGTAGTCAATCTAAGAACCCTTTCCCAGAAGATTTGCCGCCCGCCCAACCCAAGGAGCGTTCGATTGCTCGGTGCCACGTCACGCGATCCGTAGACATCACCTTATCTCGAGCTTCAATAATTTCCTCGGGCCCGAGAAGCTCAGCAATGTCAGACACATCGCCCCATACGCCAGAGCCGATACCTGCCAAATACCCCGCTCCCAGCGCCGTCACTTCTAACTCGGCCGGCCGAGAAACACGTTGGCCACACACCTCGGCTTGCAGTTCAAGAAGCAAGTTGTTTGCCGCTGCACCTCCATCAACATGGAGTGTCGGTGATGTAGCCGGCATAAGTTCAAGTACATCTTGAACCTGATGAGCAATTGCCTCCAACGTGGCACGTGCAATGTGACCACCAGTCGTAGCCTGCTTTAGACCGAAAATCGTCCCACGCGCACCAGGATCCCAGTGAGGAGCTCCGAGACCCGTAAAGGCCGGCACAAAAACGACACCGCCGGTATCAGCAACTGAACGAGCCAAGCTCTCAATTTCCCCGGCTGAAGACACCAACGACAGTTCGTCGCGGAGCCACTGCACTGCGGCGCCGCCAATGAACACGCTGCCCTCGTAAGCAAAACTCATCCCTGACGACAAGCCCAGAGCCACCGTTGTCAACAACCCAGGGAGATCGATCGGCCGCTTTTCTCCAGCATGCTGAAGCAAAAAGCAACCCGTGCCATACGTAATCTTGGTAGCGCCTGTACTTGTTGCCAAATGACCAAACAGTGCCGCCTGCTGGTCTCCTGCTACGCCACAAATAGGAATCCCTTCACCAACCGGGCAATCCGCCCCACTTACAACATTCGCGCCGCTCGACGGAACCAATTCCGGCAACGCAGTCAATGGCACACTAAACAATCCCAGAAGATCCGGTGACCAACCACCCGATGACAAATCAAACAACAATGTCCTCGACGCGTTAGTGGCATCGGTCACGTGGGCGCCCCCGCTAAGCTTTGACACGAGCCACGTGTCGACAGTACCTAGCCGAAGCCGCCCGGCCTTCCCTGCCGCGACGACGTCGGGATCCTCCGTCAAGAGCCATTCAAACTTGCTAGCACTGAAGTATGGACTTGGAAGTAATCCAGTAATGGATCTCAGCACCTCACCATGGAGTTCCATCTGGAGGCCATGCATTCGATCAGAGGTCCGAACGTCCTGCCAGACGATGGCAGGCGCAAGCGGATCATTCGTTATGGCATCCCACGCTATGACGGTCTCCCGCTGGTTAGTTACTCCGATAGCCGTGACATCCTCAGAAGGGGCCGCTGCTATGGCCTCCGCCACGCTGTGCTCCACGCTCCTCCAGATCTGCCCGGGATCATGTTCAACCCAGCCCCCACGAGGATAGTGCTGGTCGACCTCAGCATAACCCCGTCCAACAACGTCGGCTCGTTCACTAATTAAGAGAGCGGTAGTCCCTGTAGTGCCTTGATCAATAGCAAGAATCAATTAGGAGCGCCCTTAGTAGTAAGCCGCCGTACGGTAGCATGGACATCTTCCGAGGAAGGGGTAGCTGGTGGTCCTTAGCGATCAGGATTTGAGCGAAGCAATTGCGGCAGGTCGGCTTATGGTCGAGCCTTTTGATGCCTCCGCCATTCAACCGTCAAGCATCGACTTGCGACTTGGAAGGCTCTTCCGGGTATTCGTGAACCAGACGGAAACCCATATCGACCCCAAGCTTGAGCAACCTGATTTAACAGAAGAAGTCCATGTTGAAGCTGGTGGAAAGTTCGTTCTCCATCCCGGAGACTTCGTACTAGGCGGAACAATCGAAACGATCGCGATGGCTGTAGACCTAGTTGGAAGAATTGAAGGCAAGAGTTCCCTGGGTCGCCTTGGTCTAATGGTCCACAGTACGGCGGGCTACGTCGATCCTGGTTTTAGAGGAAAACTCACTCTGGAACTCTCAAATCACGCAAATCTTCCAATCCTGCTCTGGCCCGGCATGAGAATCGGTCAGTTATCTGTAATGCAGCTCACCAATCCGGCCAACAAGCCCTATGGGTCAGACGGACTAAACAGCAAGTATCAAGACCAGCCTGAATCAACCCCAAGCCGATCTCACCTCGGCTTCGGCTAGGCCATAGATGTTACGCATCGGGAGGAGCATCACATGAGCGATGAAGTTGAAGAGGTAGAAGCAACAACGAGCGAGGAACCCTTTCTTGAGTCATCGGGCGGCGTTATCTACCGTGAGAAGAATGGTGCAATGCAAGTAGCGGTGGTCCAAACGCAACGCGGCGCGTGGGTGCTTCCAAAAGGTGCGCTCGAGCGTGGAGAAGCCCCAGAAGCCGCAGCGATTCGGGAAGTCCTTGAAGAAACCGGCATCGTAGGCGAAGTGGAAGAAGATCTGGGCAAGATTCGCTACGAAGTCCGGCCGGACCTATGGACAGGATTCGTCCCAAAAGTTGTTCACCAATATCTGTTGCGGACAACTGGAGGAAACATACGCCCGGATCCCTCAGAACATGTTGAAGCACGCTGGGTCTCGGTAGCTGATGCGGTACGACTCCTCCACCACGCCAATGAGCGTACCGTGATGCTCCGAGCAGAAGAAATCCTGAACCGCAAAGGCCTCGAAGACAGCAGCGGATAAGATGAATCGACCACGGCACGGCCGTCGGTCGCTACTAGGCTTGGCTTCAGCATTGGCCGGTACCGCAACGCTTGCCTCTGCATCCGCTCCGTTCACAAACGCCCAAACGCCACTCCTCACCACCGTCGAATCTGAGCTTCACCGAACTTTCCGTCTCGAAATCTACAAGCCGGGCCTTTTGGATCCGGCTCACACTGGGGATGCCGAGTCTGCACATGTGGCCACCGAAATATTTAGCGGCCTTACTCGAATTGGGCCGAACCTAGCTGTCGAACCGGATATTGCGTCAGGGTGGGAAAACAGCGAGGACGGCCTCCACTACTCCTTTCGTCTACGTCCCGAAGCTGTTTTTCACAACCAGACACGAATTACCGCCCATCACGTCAAGTCTTCGTGGGAACGAGCCTTAGCCCCGAGGACAAAGTCCCACTTAGCCCGTACTTACCTTGGCGGCATACTCGGCGCAACCGATGTAGTTGATGGCCGTACCAACAAGCTCAAAGGCGTCCAAGTCGAAAATCAATTAACACTCCACGTCACCCTTGCAGAACCATCCAAGATTTTTCCAGCCCAGCTAACCAGCGCACCCTCTTTAATCATCGATGACTATGATCTGGCCCATGGGTCCGAATGGTGGAAAACACCGAATGGATCAGGCCCATACAAACTCAGCTCATGGTCGGACCAGGCAGTCCTATTGGAGCGAGCCACGACTTCCTCCTGGCTTGGCGCCGGTCCTCCACGCGTGCGTCTTCAGCAACTCGATGCAGGCGAAAGCCTGTTGCGTTATGAGCAAGGCACGCTTGACATCGTCCACATCGGCGGATCGAATGTCGCCCGATTTCGTGACGAACGAGAGCCGTTCCACACCAATCTCCTCAGCACCCCTAGACTCGGCGTCATTTATTTGGGCTTTAACGTAGCCGTGGCTCCATTCGAAGACGTCCACGTACGCCGTGCCCTAGCCATGGCTATCGATCGGGATCGAATAAACCAGGTGACACTGAAGAACACAAGCCTCGAGGCGTACGGCATGCTCCCACCAGGCCTTTCAGGATACCGGCCCGAATTCCGAGGCCTTGGACTCGACATCTCCGAAGCCCACGCCGAGTTACGAAAATCGACCTATCGCCAAGCTAGTGCACTTCCCCCAATAACCCTGGTAACCCATGGCACTGGAATACTCGCCAACAGTGTGACCCGAGCCATCACCGAACAGTGGCAGGAACAATTGGGCATCACGACAAATGTCGAACTGTGGGATTGGCCTGCAGCCATGAAAGCTCTGGAAAACCCCGACCATACCCATCAGCTATTCGAATCCGGATGGATCGCGGATTTCCCCGATCCCTTTAATTTCCTAGATGTCCTCTTCCATTCGAACAGGCCAGAAAACAAGTTTCGACTTCAAGACCCGCACGTAGACGGGCTCCTTGCTAGGGCCCGAACTGCTGTGTCTGAGCAAAATCGACTGCAGGCGTATGCGCAAGTTGAGAACCGCGTCATTTCCGACGCCGTGGTAATCCCGATCACTTTTCCGGTCAATCACGCACTCCTTCAGCCATGGGTTCACGGATACCACGGAGAACCTTGTGTGCGTGAATGGTTTACAGAGATCTCGCTTGTTGAATAGAGGCCGCCTCCTGACTCGACGATCGGTCATCAGAGGCCTCAGCGCATCGCTCACAATCGGGCACCTAACCGCTTGTGACACCATCAGTTCGACGCCTCACACAACACAGGGACGACTCGAACTCCTTCTCCAAGAACCCGCAACCATCGACCCAGGATTGGTCATCCACTCCCACGAAGCCACGGTTACAGAGGCCCTCTTCGAACCTCTCGTCCACGCAATTAGTAATGGGGCGATTCAACCGGGGGCAGCCGAATCCTGGGAAGTGTCGGCTGACGGACGGGGTTATCGGTTTAGGTTGTACAACGACCGACTATGGACATCGGGTGAAGAAGTCATTGCAGAAGACTTCACGTGGGCATGGAAACGAAATCTAGACCCTGAATTCGGAGCCACGTTAAGGGACCTGTTCTTTCCAATTGCTGGCGCGGAGAACTTCGCAAAGATAGGCAAGGACCCAAATCAGATCGGGATCATGGCTACCGAGCAACAACTGATCACTGCCCAGCTCACCCACAAGGACCCGAGTTTCCTGGCTCGAACCGGTACAACTCCCTACATGCCGTTACCACGGGGCGAAATTGAGGGGATGGGCGCCTATTGGACCAAACCGGGAAACATCCGCGGAAATGGGCCCTACAAGCTTGTCCAATGGGACAAAGGCCGAGGGCTAAGTCTCCATCCCAACACCCACTACACAGGACCGACGCCCTTGTTTCGCGATGTAGTCATCAGATTCCAAAATAGCGACAGTGATATCACTGCAGCCTTTCGCACTGGGCGTGCCCACGCGGCCGAAATGAGCCCGGCAGCGTACGTCGCCGCAAAAGCTACAAAGGATCTAGCCCCACTCCTACGGCTATACGAACGGACAGGGTCATGGTTCATCGTCCTGAACACTCGTAAAGCTCCATGGCATGTACCGAACGTCCGTCGCGCCCTTTCATTAGCCGTTGACCGGAAACAACTCCTCGCCGCGGCCTTTGATCAGATCGCACTTCCGAGCACTCGCCTCGTACCGGGCACGGTGGTCAGCAATCAAGACAAAGAATCGCCCAATGTTGATGCTGCGCGCGCGCTATTAGCCGACGCTGGATTTACCGACCAACGACGACTACCACCGCTTCAACTGACATATCACCAAACAGAAGAGGGAGATCGCATCACGCAAGAGCTAGCACGACAATGGAAAAAGGCCCTGGGCCTTACCATCGAGCCCGACGCTCGTGACTGGCGTGCTTTTCGTTCCTTTACCGCCAATACGTCAGACTTCGACGCGTATCAGACCGCATGGCGCTCCACCTATAGGCATCCACAAGCCTGGTATGACGAGATCTGGCATTCCAATGTTGATCGATTTGGCTCTGGCTGGACGAACTCCGAGTTCGACAACCTGTTGAAAATTGCAGCCGCCGCCACTGGGACAGACCGCTACAACGCATACGTGGCCGCCGACACCATATTGAATACAGAAACTCCGGCGATTCCGATTGCTAATTTCGCATCGGCCTTCCTAATAAAACCCGTGGTCACCGGTTTCGCCATCAATCCAGTCAGTGGAGCAATCGATCTTGCGAAGGTAAAGATCGCAGCTTCAAACTAGCCGCCCAACATATCCCAACCAAACCGGGGACGCCTTACACAACATCGGCTTGAGGGCATTCTGAAAATACTCGGGCCCAAGCAAGCCAACCGCTCGGGCCGCTAGAGACCAGCCATCCGAGCGCGGGCAGAGGCCGCAGCACCGAGAAGACCCACATCCTCGCCAAGAGACCACGGAACAACACGGAGACAGGGTCCCGTGCTGGCTAGCAAATGTGTCGTCACGGTCGTCCGTATGGGCTCCAAAAGCATAGAGCCCGCGTTGGCAACCCCGCCCCCAATAACCGCTAAATCCAAGTTCACCAAATGGGCAACGTTGACGATACCGAAGCCAACAGCACGCCCGGCACGACCGAGCGCCGCGACAGCCAGGGAGTCATCGCCCGCCGCCGCTTCTACAACATCACGTCCGGTCAGAGGCTCATCTGTCATATGAGCGCCAAGTACACTCTGTACCCCAGCTCGAACCTGCGCCATAGACCACTCAGCCATATCCGGACCCGAGGCAATCTTTTCAATACAACCTCGGTTGCCGCAGTCGCAAAGAGGTCCCTCAAAATCCACGGTCATGTGCCCAAATTCGCCCGCACTCCCATACACGCCATGCCAAAGTTTTCCGCCCAAGATGAGCCCACCACCCACGCCCGTGCTTACTGTTATGTAAAGCATATTGTCAATGCCACGATTGTCGCCATACGAAAATTCGGCTAATGCCGCTGCATTCGCATCATTTTCAAGGAACACCGGCAGCCTCACCTGTTCAGCTATCCGGTCAGCCAATCTCACATTGGTCCAACCCGGAAGGTTAGGCGCTTCGTGGATAACTCCAGAAATCCGATCAAGCGGACCCGGAGACCCAATACCCACTGCGACAACCTCCGAAGCATCCACCTGAGCTTCCGCAAGAGAATCACGAATCATTAGCAGCATTCGGGATACAACAGCCGCCGGCCCTTTCGCTGCATCAGTCGGAGCAACCACAAACCCTGTCGTCGTACCACTCGTATCTACCAAAGCAACACGAATATTTGTACCTCCGAGATCAACAGCAATAACTCTGCCAGCGTCATCCGTCATCCCGAAAGCACCCTCTTCGATTATTCATTCTGGCCCGAACCATTGTTGTGCGGTCGTATTCGCCACGCAACATGAAAGACTAGTAGTGCGCCTGCAAGCACAATCGGAATCAACAACATCCCGGCACGAAAACCCAAAACATCAGTTGTCCAACCAATAGCCGGGCCAAACGCCGAACTCCCGATACCTGCGAATGCCACCAGCACACCTGCCACCACGCCCGCTATGTGCGGACGCCGCACGAGCCCAATCCCGAGGACCGTAGGAAAAACAGCACCGAGAACTGTTCCCGAGACCAGGTATCCAAGCAGCACCACGTGAAGGGTCGGCCCAACCGCACACAGAATTGAAGCGAGGATGCCGGAAACGAGGGCCCACCGAACCATTCGTTCCGCGGACCACCGATCGGCCAACCGGGCTGCAATGACCCGCCCAACCATTTGGCCGACCCAAAACACTGAAATTGAAACAGCTGAGATTCCACGTTCGATCTGAAATGTTTGTTCAATGAACGCGGCCCCGAAACCAGCAAAACCGACTTCGGCTCCGACGTAAAACGCGAGCACTATCCCAAGAGACAGTGGAACAGGATCAGCCATGGCACGCCCAATCTCAGGCCACGCCACAGGTTCTGAGGAGCGAGCAGGGTATCTCAGCAGTGTGAACGGAACGACTGCAGTCGCCATCAAGAACGCACCACTGAATATCGCAAGCCGCCAGGAATCAAAAAAAGCAAGTGCCGTGGCCACCACAGCAGGCCCCAAAATAGCCCCAAGTGCCACCGCCATATGGATCAGGTTTAAGGCCCGCCCGGTCTCTTGCGGAAAAGCATCTGCAATCAGAGCTGACACAGTACCGTCACCCGAACCAAGGGCCATGCCAGAAAACAGGCATGCCACTAAGAACACGCCAAAACCCGGACTAGCACCCAGCCAGGCCAATGCCAACGCGCCTGTAGTTGCCGTAACAAGTAGCGTTGGCCGACGGCCCCAACGGTCAGACGCTGTACCACCAACGAGCGATCCAAAAATAAATCCGATCCCCCACGTGGTGAACGAAAAACCGAGATCTGCGTACGAAACATTGAATTCGTCTCGGATGGATTCGATCGCAGGCCCCACAACGCTAAGGGCCACACCAAACGCCAAGTAGAACCAGGTGGATGCGAAGAATATCCCGCGTCGACCATCGCCACCGATCACGTGCTTGAACGCCTCACTGACAGTTCCGCAACGTGCCGGGCCCTGCCGATCATCAGGAGCATCAAACCCGCAGCAAGAAACATCGGGACAAGGCCAATGGCTGCCCGAACCGACAATACGTCGGCAACGGAGCCAGTGAGCAGGGACAGCGTTACCATACCCACGCCCCCCAAAGCCATGATGAGCCCGGTTGTTGATGCCGCCGCCTCAGGGGCATATCTGACGCCTATCCCCACGACTATGGGCAACAACGGTCCGATAGCCACGCCAGAAAACGCGACGGCGAGGAGAAGCACCAATGCAGAGGGTGCGACCGCAACGACGAGCGCCGCGATCAGACCTAGCAGCAAACTCCCCGCAGCAAGCGTGTACGGACCGATGCGACCGGAGATCCAAACACCCACCACACGTCCTACGGGCATCCCTCCCCAGTATGCCGCCACCGCTGTCGCCGCCAGTGGACGATCGAACAGCAGGTTGTGCTCCAGATGCGCAGCTAGAAAACCCCCAAAACCGATCTGCATTCCAAAATACATGGCGACGACAGCACCCAGTAACACTGGGACTGGACGGGCAGCAGCGCGAACAAGTGCCTGAAGCGTCGCCTCGCTCGATAGATGCACAGGAAACCTGGCACGACTAATTGTGAGAGCGGCCACACCGACCAACAGGGCCGCTAGTAGATACGCGCCACGCCAACCCAACGGGACCATCAAAAACGCACCGACAAGAGGTGGTGCGAGCATCGCACCGATTCCAAAGGGAACCTGTGCCAGCGTAAGCATCCGCCCGGCCGAATCGGACACCACATCGCTAATAATCGCCGTGAGAGCGGGCTCCATCAGGCCAAAACCAACGCCATATAGCAGTGCGCTTACCACGAACACTCCTAGCACCGGAGACACTCCACACAGCGCCAAACCTCCACCCAGCATTCCACTCGAAATGTTCAGGATGACGCGACGCCCAAAACGATCAGCCATCGGTCCACCGACGAGAGACCCGACGATATACCCGAGTGCTGGCACCAGGAAGACAAAGCTTCCGACCACGTAGTTGATTTCAAAATCAGATCGAATAGCCTCAAGCGAAGGTCCCGGAATCCCAAGCACGATTCCAAAGCTGAAGTAGTACGGCATAGTCAGCAGAACAATCGAAGGGAGACGGCGTGTCACAACCCCACAATCCCTAAAAGCCGTTCCACTAGCTACTCGCTGACCTCGAATGCATCAGTTTCGATAATCATCCCGTCACGCTGAAACCCAAAAGGCACACTTGCAGGAACAACCTCACACCCGACAGGTAGATCGTCCAAGACGGCATCACTGACCCAGAATATCTCTAATTCAAGCGTGTTCTTAATCCGGCCAAGTCGAAGAGGACGGTCCACGCGTCGTCGTGCGAGTCCGCAGAGCACATCAAAGCACGCTTGGTCGGTCGGGAGCGCCAGAGGCGTCTTAGCAGCATCGAGCGCCATCGCCGTAAGGATGTTCATGGCCACCACCTCATAATCGATTGCATTGACCAATTTCTGGCTACAAAGATCCGCAAGGCCCATTCCAACCGCATTGCCATGTGATTCCGGGGTAAGGCCGAGCACCGCCAGCCAACCAAAATCCGGCGTCCGCTCAAGCTCACGAAATCGGCGCCACATGCCCACAACGTTGGGGTCCAAACCAGAACCCGAAATGTTTTTGCCCATACGGTCGACCACTAATCCGTCAAGCTGCTCGATCGGAAGACGCGGCAATAATTTCGTAGCAACTTTCAAAAGCGTCTCGTCCGTCGTATGGAAGGCCGACGGACAAACCACTTGCACACACGCGGGCCGATCAAAAGCATTTTCAACCAGCGCAATCCCACACAAGAAGTGACCCGACTCAGTAGCAACCCGAGCCGCTGAAGGAATCGCTGTCGCAAGCGGATGCGCGTGAATCGACTCAGCCCCCTGTCGATTACCGAGGCCGACAACACTCATCTTGCACAGGCCGCTCTCAATCGGTCCCCGAAATCCCGTGTGAGGTTTGACCCGACCAATTACGATCACACGATCGGCACTAGCAGCCTCCGCATCGAGATATACCGTGATGCCATCAGAGGTGTCTCCGAGTTCCACCGTGTCCATCGTCGCTCTAATAGGCGCCCCAACAGTTCCCTCAAGAATTCCGTAGTCCCTAAGAACGGTCGCCTGACCCTGCGCCGTACCTCCACCATGACTACCCATGGCAGGCACGATGAAGGGTTGGAGCCGAGCGGCTTCCAGTTCCTGCACAAGCACCTGCACCACTTCTACTACAGGGGAAACACCTCGAGACCCCACGCCGATAGCAACAGTTGACCCAACCGGCAGTGGATCCCTCACAAGCTGCTCGCGGAGCCCTTCACGTAATCGAGTTCCGAGGTCGGGGATCTCGCTGGAATCGAAAGACTGGCGGACCAGCGACATCTTCGGAAGGTCAGCGTTCATACATAAAGTTAAACTAAGCAGCCAACGAGCACTAGCGTGCCCACACGTTCTGCGGCACCCTAGTGCCACTATGAGAGTCGCTGTCATCACCGACATCCATGGCAACCGACACGCTCTGGTCGCCGTCCTAAGCGACCTCAGACGGCTAGGCACCGATGAAGTGGTGTTTGGTGGTGACATTGCACTGTTCGGCGCCCAGCCACGGGAATGCTGGGAACGCATCGTTGATCTCAGGTGGCTTACGGTGCAGGGAAACACAGATCGATACATCACTGATCGGCCCTCGAAGATCTTTGCTGGCGACAACCAGCCGTCGACCGCCGAGTTCCTGCGTGTCAACGTGGAATGGACAACGGAGCAACTTGGAGCATCACACGTCGCTCGAATGCGAACAATGCGACGGCAGGTCCGTATAGAGTCTGACGCGGGGCTATTGTTGATCGTCCACGGAACACCGGCTAACGACGAACTAGGCTGGGATCGATCCGATAGCGAAAGTACGATCCTAGAAAAAATAGGTGCTACGGATGCCGCTGTGGTGGTCAGTGGTCACACGCATACAGCAGCAATCCGACACACCGAAGCTTTGTTGGCCGTCAACTGTGGAGCTGTCGGCCGATCACATGATCAGCAACCGGGCCTGGCAACCTACGTCGTTCTGGACGACAGCAGCGGGTTTTGGTCAGCTGAAATCCGTCGCGTGGCGTATGACCACCATTCGGCACATGCGGAAGTTCTGAATCGGAAGGTGCCTATCCCGGCCATCTTCGCCGACACGCTACTCACTGGCGTTCCTCCAGCGTGACAACACCCGCACATCATGACCGGGTATCAAGCATAAGCGGGAAGCACTAACCTGTCGGGTGTCATGGACGAGGATGTACCGGTGTTCCGCCTCCGCGGATGGATTGCAATACTCGCCACCACTATGCTGGGTGCCGGTTTAGCTGTCTTCATTGCCACGATACGTGAAGGACGAACCTCACCAACATCGGTAAGCGGCGAGTGGCTGACCGCCTTTGGCGTCACACTCGCTTTGATGGTGGGATGGTCCACCGCTGGCACTGCCCTGATCAGCTTTACCGCTCGACGACGACTTGACGACGTCGCGAGCCGGCATGTGTGGACACACCTGCCACTGCTTATCCCAACAGGACTGGCAGTGGCGGCATACCAGTCAGATGAGGCGAACCACGTATTAACCCAATCGGCCCAGAGTCAATGGCTGTGGGGCCTAGCGCTCGGAATCTGGATAGTCGGACAAGCTCTGTGGCTGCCAGTGGGGTTAGATAACCAACCAATTCGCGTTTTGGGGCTACTCAAGGCTAGCCTCCGCGCAATAGGCGCCTCCGCATTTACACGGCTAACGTTTGGCCTCATTTTTGTGCAATTTGTGGTAACACGGTCACTCTTTGCCATTTTCTGGCAACCGATCGGCTTCTTCGAACGAGGCAGCGATGTCGGGGCCTATGAACAACGAGCTCGCCTTGCGATGCAAGGCCTATATCCGTACATAGACTACTGGGTTGAATACCCGCCCCTGTTCCCATGGCTCGCATCTGGACTTAAGCTTCTCAGCACAAATTTTGGCGGCACAGACGCGGCATTCCAGCTTATATTCAGTTTCTCGATGTTGCCTTTCGAGGCCGGGACTCTATGGCTGGTATACGCCATTGGTCATCGGGTATGGGATGAACCTCGAGGACTTATGTCCGCGCTTGCATACGCACTACTGTTCTATCCCGCCTATATCGCCAATCGCCATTTCGAATCGATTGCAGTGTTTTTTCTACTTTTAGGAACCTATCTGATCATCATGAATCGCCGACACTGTGCATCCTTGGCTATCGCGCTTGGCATCCTGACAAAATTCTTTCCTCTCGCCAGCATTCCGGTCCTAATAGCCAGCCAGTCCAAACTGGGGCGAGCACGTCTGCTCGGCCTTGGTGGCCTCGCTATCGCTGGTGGAATTATCCCGCTCTTCATTGTGAGCCGTGAATATGTCGTCGCTTCCATAAAAAACATGCTGCTGCGGCCAGGCTGGGAAACAATTTGGGCACTAGCCGATGGCTACTTTTCATTCGGATGGGTGCACCGGGACCGGCTAAACCCCAACACCGCCATCGCATTCAACTACACACCAGATATACCAAACTACGTGTGGTGGGGGACCGCAACTATTGTTGCCGTGATTTACGGATACATCGCCCTTCGACCGGCACCTGCCACAGCCAAAAGCACACTCTGGGGCACCGGGTTGGCCGTTGTCACATTTGCCCTCTATCTGCGCGGCTGGTCCCCCCAATTCACCGTCTGGGTTTTACCGTTTGTTGTACTCGCCTATCCTGGTGGCCGCGGCTTCCTCTTCGCAAGTGTCCTCTCAACTGTTGCCCTTCTGGAATCCCCTGGCTTCTTTTATCTTTGGTCCGAACAACCTCTTGTATTGTGGGCCATTGTCATAATCCGAACTGCCCTGTTCATCGCTATAGGGATCATGTTTGCTCGACGCCTACTAGCCCTGCCGCGCAAACCAATCGATCATTCAAACGCGAGCACCTATGTCTAAACTGACAATGGCCCGAAAGTGGCTGTGGGTGCTTTCGGTAGCCGGATGGGCCAGCCCCGTGGGATTGGCTATCGCGATAGCTAGCACCACAATCGGAAGGTCCGACCCCACCGGGCCCAGCATCGCATGGGCCGCTGCCGCCAGCGGAAGTCTCGTTGGCGCTCTATTTCTTTGGGTTACTGCGTGCGTGTTACGTCATCGCGCTGGTCACCACGTGACAATCCTCAGCGCCGGGCTACCTCTTTTGGCACATATGGACAGCTGGCTAATAGTCGGGTTTCAGTACTTTCACGAACCCACGAACCACTTGTTTGCAACTGGCCTTATGACGGATGCACTCTTCGCGAAGCCATCCGTCACTGAGTATCTCGCCGTAAAGCATGTTCTTGTCACCGTCATATGGTTAACGTGGCCATGGATCTCAAAACGGGCTGAAATCCCTGAGCGCCCACCAACTACACGCGCCATGCACGGAGGACTCATCGTGGCCGCTGTTGTTGGAGCCATAGCCTACTTTCGGCTATCCGTACTGGACGTGCTTGAAGTTCAGGTGCCTTCGGACCTCCGTGTGAACTACATCGGAGCCCTTGCAATGCTCGAAGGCCTCAACCCGTATGACAACGCGGTCGCACTAAAACTAGCCGGTCGAGAACGCATTCCTTATGTGGGCACCCAGCTCTGGACAATGGTCACTAATCCCCCGACGGCCATGCTCTATTTCGCGCCATTTACGATCCTCCCGCTGGCTGTCGCTCGAATCTTGTTCCTAGCAGCCAGCCAGCTTGCCCTGTTTGCAACGGCAGTCCTTACGTGGCGATTGCTGCGACCATCTCTGCAGCCCCTGGTATGGCTAGGGCTCTTGCTTGGATTGGTCGCCCTACTCGATCCATTCGCGTTGGCCTTTCGTCTTGGCCAAGTCGATCTACTAATACTCTTTACCCTGACCCTCGCGGCGTATCGCTTGCGAAACGGAGATGACTTGTGGGCTGGAATAGCTGTCGGAATTGCCGCTGGACTCAAGCTGTCCCCCGGCCTATTCCTCCTATATCTCTTGTGGCGTGGGCATAGACGCGCGCTCACGGGCAGCCTTGTAACAGCCGGGGTTGTTGGGCTAGCGAGCCTCATCCTCGCCGGCACAGAGACGTGGCAGTACTACCTCACGAACCGCCTACCGGACCTACTTGGCGGCAGCAGTCTATTCAACAACTTGTCACTACCTGGCCTCATCCTACGGGTGTTCACGGGGCCTGAATTGGCGCAGACAATGCTGGACACACAACCAACCCTTGCGATCGCTCGTGTGCTAACTATTATCAGCGTCATCGTCGTCTTGATCGTTGCAGCGTGGGCTCTCGGTCGCCGAAGCCGCTCTGGCAGCGGCCTTGTCCTCGAATTTAGCCTTGTCGTGGTAGTCATGCTCCTGATTTCCGGAGTTGCATGGCCACACTATCTCTGCTGGCTTCTTCCCTTGCTTGGTCTCGCAGCAGCCTATCAATGGCCATCACGATCGAGTCACTGGACAATCTTTTTAGCTGCCCTTGGACTGGCGACCGCATCCATACCTATCGACATCTATCACGGTTTGTTTGGAAATTTCTTCGACCGGTCCGTAACACTGCTTTCCTTGCGAACCATCGGATTACTAACGCTCCTCCTCGCCCTAATAGAAGCCGTACGAGCTGCGCCATACACAGACGAGCACAGCACGACCAGAAAAATTGCCTAGAATGATCTGTCATTCTTCGCTTCGCGTGCACCGATGACTAACTACCTAAACACTTGTCTTATTGGCTGCGGCTCACACGGTGGAGGCCGGCTGGCACCCGCTATCCAAACAAACGAGACGGCCCTACTCGCTGGATGTGTAGATGCGGACGTTGAAACAGCACGAACCGTCGCTGGCCCTGACACGCCAGTCTCCACGGATATCAGTGAACTGCTCTTACACGCAGACATTGATGCGGCGGTTGTTGCAGTCCCCCATGACCAACTCGCCCCCGTCACACTGCAGTGTCTTGAAGCGGGCTTGCATGTCATGGTCGAAAAACCGATGGCGCTCAATGAATCCGAGGCCTCAGACCTGGTAGCCGCGGCTGTTGCTAACAAACGCGTATTAATGCCCGCCTACTGCTTGCGATTCAACACTGTTCGAACCCGTGCACACGCCCTTCTACGAAATGGCCTTTCGGGTGCAACCAGAACCCTAGCCGCCGCAAAAGGAAGTCCTCCTTTGACCGGATGGCTCGCGGATCGAACACGAGGCGGTGGCCAGCTCCTTTTTCTTGGCTCGCACCTGGTCGACCAACTCTTGTGGCTCCACCCTCAACCAGTTGCTCGTGTTTTCGCGGTGATACAGGACCGCGCCGATGATCGCAGTGAGGAATCAATCTCCGGATTGATTGAATTTGCAGATGGCGTGTCGGCAACTATTAGTTTGAGCCAAGGAGCGGGGACAGCCTATGACCACATCGAGATAACCGGCTCGGAAGGACGTATAAGTTCTGACTGGAAATCTGGCCAGATTAGCCTGGAGATTGAGAACAACCCTTCGTATCCCGAACCTGTTATAGAACACGTTCGAACCGATATGCTCCAACCCATGTACGACGCGGAATTTGCTGAGTTTGCAGCCGCCATTCGTGGAAACCGAGAGTCAAGCGTTACGGCCAGCGACGGCCTTCGAGTCTTGAAAATCCTCGACGGCCTACGTGAATCTGCTGCGCAGAAAACCCCTATTGACATCCGCGACACTGGCCCGTCTCACACGACTCTCCAAAATGATGAGTCGAAGCAAGCGAGAGTCCGCGTACAGTTCACCTATCAAACAGACAGCATCCGACGACCGATCGTCTATGAACTTTCCCAAAGATTTGATCTTAGCTTTGATATTCGGCGGGCCGACGTTGATGCCGGCATCGGATGGATTCAGTTGCTACTCGAAGGGGAACGGAAGGAACTGGACGCAGCAATCGCGTGGGCAGAATCGCAAGGTGTTCGCGCATCTCCCGTAGAAGGCGACGTCATTAGCGGATAAGACCGCTAGCTACGATTCGACACGACGGCTCGGTAGAACGAAGCGGTCGCTTGGCCGACAGCAGTCGTCGTAAAGCGTCTAAGCACCCGCTCACGTCCGACCACAGCTAGCTCTCTCCGTCTACCAGGATCATCACGAAGCATCCGCAGCATCGTGGTAAGCGCGTCGACATCCCCTGCCGGAACGATTACACCTCCATCACCCACAACACTGGGCAACTCGCCCGCATCGGTGACAATCGTCGGAACTCCACATGCCATAGCCTCCACCGCAGCTCGCCCGAATTGCTCGGTCCATCCCTTACGCCCTACGCTGGGCAACACAAACACATCAAGACCCTGGTAAAACGAGGGCATATTCTCACTGGCGACCCCGCCAACAAACTCCACATTCACCTCCGTATCAAGCCGACGCAACTGGGCCATCGATGGCCCGCTTCCCGCAACACGCAAGATCGAGTCTCCGTCTATAGCCCCCACCGCTCGAACAAGCACGTCAACGCCCTTTTCCGGAACCAAGCGACCTGCGTAACCGACAACGAATTGCTCGCTACTCCCGGGTTTTACGTTCGGAGCAAAAAGATCGGGATCTACACCGAATTGAGGAATGACTACGGAAGCTCGTCTGTGACCCTTCGAAAAAAGCACTTGCTGAGCCCGCTCGGTACCAGCAATTCCATCAGCACAGTTCAACACGTAATTCTCGATCCAACGAACCGGCAGTGGATATCGCCGAGTCAGGTTTTGCCACGCGAAAAACACGGGTGCAGCGCCATAGTCACGAGCATCACGACAAGCTAGCGCCGCAGCCAAGTTATAAGGCTCTTCATCAATATGGAGCACATCTGGTCGAAAACGACGAACGAGGCGCCTCAATTCCCGAAACCAGTACAAGTGATAGTGCCCGTTTAGCGCAAGGGAAACATGCTCAATTGCATAGCCGCGAGGGCTAGGCTGCTCAGCCATAGCCACGTGCCCGCTCTCGACCCACCTATCTGGAACAACAGCCAAAATATCCATATCGTCCAGACTAGATAACGCGCGTAATTTGTCGTGGTGCGCCCCAACCACTAACGCCTTCGACGCCAGCAAAACCTTCACAAGCCAACTCCCTGGTATACCGCGTATGTAAGTTCAGCGGTACGCGCCCACGTAAATCCAGATGCACGAGCAACGCCTTTGTCGTGAAGCTCTGAAGCAAGATATGGATCCTGCGCTACCCGACAAACTGCGTCACGCCAAGCCACTGGAATATCGGGAGGAAGCAGCAGTCCCGCATCTCCAACCACTTCAGGCAAGGATGTGCAATTTGCAACAAGAACGGGGACTCCACTGGCCATAGCCTCAAGAGGATCAAGACCAAAACCTTCATACAGAGACGGGAACACAAACATCTTCGAAGCACGGTAGAGATCCGGTTTATCGTGTTCCGGGATCGGACCAATCACCCGCAACCAAGATCTTGCGCTCTCATCTAAACCAGCAAACCAGTCGACATAGACCGAACTTCCAACCTTCGGCGCTCGCCCGGCCACAACCAGCGACAAACCAGACGCCTTCCATATTTCCGGCCAGGCCGACAGCACGACCCCAAGATTTTTCCGAAGGTCACGAGTCCCCAAAAATAAAGCAAATTCCTCTGGCAACCCAAGCCGCTGCCGGGCACGCATGCGTTGAGCCTGGCTGCCTGGAGAAAACCGATCATCCACACCCAGCGGTATAACGGCTATTTTCTCATCAGACACCCCTCCCACACGGATCAGGTCTCGGCGCGTCCACTCCGAATCGGCGATCACTTTGCTTGCATTCTGCAATCCAGCCCGCGTCACAGCCAGATAAGCAGCCTGACGTTTCCCGACTGCATATTCAGGAAGAACAAACGGAATGACGTCGTGGGCCGTCACGACAGCCCCGTGCCCAAGGACTGGCGGCGCAAGATATGGAACATGGCCCAATCGGCCACGGGCTCGAGTCGGCCAAACAACCTGTTCCCATATTAATTTTCCGACCTGCCCCCGCAACGGAGACGGCGGTTCCACATGATCAATCTCAATGGCTGGATATCCAGCCATAAGCGACTGCCGAAGAGCGCTTAAATACTGCCCCGAACCTGTTTCAGGGTATCGACCAAAGTACGCATTTAGAGAAATATGCAGGGCGCGAGCCTCGCCTGACTATCGATTAACGTTGATGCCGAACCTGCGGAACAAACCCAGTGAAACGGTGTCATCATTGCTGTACCGACGTTTGATTTGAAGCAATGTGCCAAGCAGCCCGCCAGCCACGGCATAAGTCCATGAGCCAGCAATCACACCGAAAATAATCGGCAACATTGCATGCAATGCCGGCGTCGCGTCTGTGGTCCGTCGTCGAGGTAACAGGGCGAGTATCCACGCCGCGACACACGCAGCCAACAGCGCGGGGTCGGCTACAAAGAGTGCGAAGGCAAGTGTGGTTGTACCCCGACTACCACGAAACCGAGCAAAAACTTGCCACATACTTCCGACAGTGACACCAGTGATCGCTGTCAGCATCGCAACCGCATCTGACGGAAAAAACATATGCGCACATCGCAGCACAATAAGCGCTGCCACGATATTCCACAGTAGTACCAATAGACCTGGGATCTTTCCCACACGAAAGAAGGTGTTGTAAACGGTGAAATTCCCTGAGCCCGTGGATCGAAGATCTACATGCTTAAAAACAGCAGCCACAATAAGAGCTGTCGGGAAACTCCCGACCAAATACGCTACGCCACCTAAGACGGCGTAACCCAGAAGTGGCTCAATATTCAAATAACATCCTCCACCCTATTTTATCCCCTTTGTCCCCATTGAGGTCGTATAAGGTCCTGTTTCATTGCGGGGCACCCGCGCTGGCCACACGGTAAGCCTCCAACAACAGACGAGCGGATTCATCCCACGAGTATGACCGAGCCCGTGTAATCCCCTTTTGCTTAAGATCAACACGGTAGGGTTCGTCAGAAATTGTCCTTGCAATCCCCTCGGCTATCGACTCCGGATCGCTAGGATCCACCAGCGCCGCAGCCTCCCCTGCAACCTCCCCAGTTCCCGACAAAGCAGAAGTTACCACCGGACATTCACAAGCAAATGCCTCCAGGATTGGAAGGCCAAATCCTTCAGCATGGCTTGGGAAAGCGAAAACCGACGCCAAGGAATACAAAACTCGAAGTGTCTCATCACTAACGTGGCCAACAAACCTAACCTTGGCACCAGAAGATTCGATAGCCCCATAGACCTGATCGTGGAGCCATCCGTCTCGCCCAACATGTAAATGAGCAATCGGGCGATTGAGTTTTCGAGATACCAGAGTGACCGCGGCTGCCAGCCCCTCAATATTCTTACGCGGCTGCACAGTTCCTACAGAAAGGACAAACGTGTCGGGCACCACGAGTCTCCGACGCACCTCGTCAAGATCTTCCTGCTTACTGACCTTCGCAAAGTTCGATCCAACCGCATTCGGCACCACATGAATCCGATGCGAACGGACACCATATCGCTGCATCAAATCACGTCTTGTCGTTTCCGAGACAGCGATGATCAAACGCGCACGATCTATTGACCGAGGAACCGCAGCTTCTAAGAATCGCAGTTGGGCAGGATGCGCGTCTTGTGGCCGTAGAAGGTACGTAAGGTCGTGGATGGTTAGAACACCGCGAGCCATAGCAAGCGGCGGCAGCGTGAAGTCTGGGCCATGAAAAACTTGCAGGGAGCCAAGGAGCGTTTCGATAGGTATGGGTAGTCGCAGACGATGCCAAGCTGCTAGCGCGAACCGGGGAGAAACAGGGATTCTTCGCACACGAACACGTTCACTGTTAGCGAGACCTTCGACAGCTGGCAGCGGACCACGATGCGCGTAAAGAAGCGTTAGTTGAGGGCAATCCGCACGACGGAGAATAGCGGCGACAAGTTCCCGAACCGACCGGCCAATACCGGCCACCTGTGTAGCTCCGGACGTGAAGTCGACACCTACCCGCATCACTATTGACGCTTAAGCTTTGTAAAAACAAATACCAAACCACCAGTAACCAACACCGACCAGTAAGTAATAAGTCGGTCAAGCAATGCAATTGCACCTGCAAGACCAGAGCCAACCCCTATCATTCGAGTTAACCCCAAAATTCCACTTTCCACAGCCCCGAGCCCACCTGGTGTTGGCACGGCCAAGAGCAGCGACGCTGCCGTACCCACGAACACAACCTGCGCTGGCTCCATGGGAACACCCAACGCTCGCATAACTAGCCCAAGACGAAGCATTTCGAGTGACCACACCGAGATACTTGTCAGCCAGAGCCAGGGACCCGTACGCCAAGTCCAGCTATCAAACACCCCGCTATGAAAGCGTTCGTACACCCCAGCAGCTCGCTGCGGCAACAAGCGAACTATCGGCTTTCCAAAGAAGAGTAGAAAGATCACACCGATGACGAGGAGACCCAAGCCAATGGCCGCAATCGCCAGTATGCGACCTGCCTCATCGCTTGTTTTTGGTGAACTGACGATGACAGCAGCCGAAACCAGAACCATGCCAGTGAGCGTCGCCACATCAAACACACGTTCAGAAAATACCGTTCCCAGCGTCCGTGTTAATGAAGTTCCGTAATTGGCCCGAGCCATATACGCCCTGTAAATATCTCCAAGCTTTACTGGAAGGACGCCGTTCACAAACCAGGAGATGTATAGAATCTGGAACAGGTCACGGGCTCGATAATCTGGCGCCACGTTTTCACGATGAGCGGCATTAACCAACATTAGGCGCCACCGCAACGTCCTTACTGGAAAGGTCAGTGCAAAAATCGCATATGCCACCACTATAAGGAGTGGATTCGCAGCACGCAGATGCGCCACGATCTCCTCGACACGAAGGTCAGCCAGAACCCAAGACAGCGCCAGCAAACCTGCCGCAACCAGGAAACTAAGCAGTGTCCGCAAGCTTAGAAAACGTCGTAGAAGTCCACTTCCTCCAAGATCCTGGCCTTCGCGTGACTCGCCTGAAACATTTGAAGAGGTTTTTGTCACGGCTCGCGTACTACCCGTGGTCCGGATTGATCCGGGCGACCGCCTACCACTGCTACCGCCACCAACAAAGCAAAAACAAGGCCCATCCCACTGACAAACAAACTGTCAACAAAATTCTGTGCGATCAACGCAGCAAGCCCACCGAGCGCGCCCACACTTATCCATTCCAAACCAGAGCCCCGGGAACCTCGCACACCACCAATCGCCAACCAGCTGGCCCAAATAATCAACGCCAAGAACAGCAACATCCCAACACCAGCCTCAGCAGAAAAATTCAGAAACACGTTATGGGCATGACCTAACGGTTGCTCAAAAGGATCCAAAGAATATGCGCGGTACGCAGCATCAAAGTTCCCTGCGCCAACACCCATAATCGGATTACTTAGAAACATTTCCCATCCGGCAGACCAATGGGCTACACGTTCAGCAATAGAATAATTGTCCATGGCGCGGTCACGAACGACATCTGCAACCGGATGTTGTCCCATCATGGCCCGTCCGACATCAGCAGGAAGGATCCGATTAAAGATTCCTGTTAAGGCCCCAATCGCCACAGCGAGAACCGTGGCCCCAGATGTTCCAAGAATTATCCGTGACCACGTCCC
>PVBE010659304.1_pt1 | contig 72732 bp, 54 predicted proteins | sample 1631181 | NCBI WGS metagenome assembly PVBE01 (sample SAMN08397723, study PRJNA350692) | Marine metagenome, whole genome shotgun sequencing project. | isolation source: water | place: Pacific Ocean | collected 2012-04
CTTCTTCGACTCTCGCCGCGCAGGCGAACGTCGTGCTCGACGCGACCGTGTGCGAGGAGGCGTGTCCGCTGGGGCTCGCGCCGACGGCCAGCACGTCCGCCCAACTCGCGATGGGCGATGCGCTTGCGATGGCCGCCATGGCCGCGCGCGGTTACCAGCCCGACGACTACGCCGAACACCATCCGGCGGGCTCGCTCGGGCGCCGGGTCCTGCTCCGCGTTGAGGACATCATGCACCAGGGCGAGGACAACCCGACGCTCGGGCTAGACACCACCGTGCTAGACGCCGTGCTGCTCATGACGCGCGCCTCGGTTCGGGGCGTGGTGAGTATCGTCGACACGTCGGGCAAGCTGAAGGGGCTCTTCACTGACGGCGATTTCCGCATGCTCATGCAGCGCGAACCTGATCGCAATGAGGTAATGCAGCGGCCGATAACGCAAGTCATGACGCTGCGGCCGACGACGGTCGCCCCCGACTGCGCGGCGGCTGAGGCCGTGCGGATCATGCAAGAGCGCGAGTTCGACAATCTCGCTGTGATCGATGAGAGTGGCACCGCCATTGGCGTGGTTGATATCCAGGACATCATCCGCGCCGGCGTCGTCTGATTTCTCGCCGCCAGAATGGGGGACTGCCCCGTGAGATCGGCCGCGGCTCTACTTGCCCTCACCGCGACGACCGTTTCTCCGTGCCGGGCGCAAGCGCTCGAGCATGGCTTCCGCTATGACCCGATTGAGTGGCTGAGGACGAGCAGCGATCTCGATGCCGTCAGGCTTCGGACGCTCATTCTCCAAGATCCGCTCGCCGGTGATTCGGCTGTTCTCGATGCCGAGATCGCCAAGATCCTCGCAGAGCAGCAACCTGACGGTCACATCGGCGCGCCGAACGTCGAGAACCCCATCGCCGAGACCGGCGGCGAGCTTTGGCGTCTGCTCGGGCTGGGTTGCCCCACCGACCGGCTCGAACTCCAGGCGGCGGCCGGTCGGGTCTGCCTGGATCTGGCCGATGCCGACTCCGACGACATCGGCTTCTACACTCTCGCCGCCCTCTGCCAGGCCGACAAGCACGACGATCCGGCCGTCCGACGGCTCGTGCTGGAGCAGCGGGGGTGGTTGGTCGACTATGATGCCGCCAACGCCTTCGGTCCCGGCGTCGCGCGCACCCCGAACGTCAAGCTCATGCGGATGTGGTACTGTCGCGACGTGGGGGGACTCGAGGAAGCCCTCGAGCAATGGCTCAAGTGGATCGAGGAGCGCCTCGAACCTACGATCTGTGGTAGGGATGTCGGGCTGTTCCTGCTCTGGGATGCGTTCGAGATCTTCGGCGAGGTCGAGCATCCGGTCGCCGAGCGCGTAGCGCCCAAGCTCGTGCCAATCGTCCTGCGGCATCAACAACCGGACGGCACTTGGGGCGGCCGGTTCAGTTACCTCGTCTACCGTTTCCTCATCAAGCACGACCTGCTAGACACGTTAACGGACCTGCCACCCCTGCCGCCGGACTGGGAGGTTGTCCGCGACGTTCCGGTTCCTTGCGAGGAGCCCTTCAGCATCGGCTGGGATGGCGAGTTTCTCTGGGTCCAGGACAAGAAGGCGCACTCAGCGATTGCCGTCTCGCCCGATGATGGCGGCATCGAGCGCACGGTGCTATTGCCTGGGGAGCCGGACGGCGCGGTACTCGGAATCTGGGACGGTTGCCTGGCGTTGGCGGTCAGCGATCCGGTCAGGAAACTGTACAAGGTCGATGCGGTGTCGGGTGAGGTGCTGCTCGAAGTTCCGTTCAGGCCCGGCAACGTGCTTGGGGTCGCCCAGCTCGGTGACAAGGTCGTTCTCGCCGACCACTGGGACGGTCACATGTGGGAGACGCCGAGCGATCAGCCCGGCGAATGGACGCCATGGCGGAGTGCTGCGGGCATGCCGAATTTCCTCTCGGCGTTCGGCGACGAGTTGTGGGTCAGCGATGGCCTCTGCCCACTCATCATCAAGACGAACCGCGCTGGCGATCTGCTCGACTGGGGTGAGAAGCCCTTCGGCTGGGGCGGCATCGCGTGGACGGGCGAGGATCTCTGGGCGCTTGACCGCGAGGGCGGGCGCGTCTGCGTGATCGAGAAGACGTGGTAGCGCGTGCTCCACGAGGCCTTAGCCCCTCCGACGACCAACCACCCAGCACCCAAGCGCCAACTCGTTTCCGGACCATGGAGCACCTCGCCATGCCACCGACATCGCTGCTCATCCTGGGGGCACTCATGTTGACCTCGCCCAGACCCTCATCCGCCGACCTGCAGCTCGAGACGCCTTCAGACCTTCGCGTGACCTGTGACGGTCCTCTCGGCGCGCGCGTTGAGGCGAACATCGACCACTGGCTCTTGCCTGCCATTGACGCGAACCCGGGCATCCTTGAGATGATGCGTGTGCGCGACCGCGAGCCCGTCCCGCAACTCGTCCCGTGGGCGGGGGAGTTCATCGGCAAGTACCTCATCTCCGCCATCCAGGCCTGCCGGATGACCGAGCGGCCCGAGCTTCGGGCCCACGTTCAGGCGACCATCGCCGAACTCATCAGCACGCAAGCCGAAGACGGCTACCTCGGGCCGTTTCGCGAGGACGAACGTCTCCTCGGCAACTGGGATCTGTGGGGCCATTACCACGTCATGCTCGCGCTGGCGATGTGGCATGAGGATTCGGGCGATGAGGCCTCGCTGAACGCCGCGATCCGCGCGGCGGACCTGATCTGCGAGACCTATCTCGACACCGACCGCAGGCCGCTCGATGCCGGCTCGGATGAGATGAACCTATCGGTCATCCACGTCCTTGGGATCCTGCATCGCAAGACCGGTGACGATCGCTACTTGGAGCAGATGCGCGAGATCGAGGCGGACTTCGAATCGGCTGGCGATTACTTCCGCCAGGGCCTCGCGGGCGTGGATTTCCATCGGACTCCCAGGCCGAGGTGGGAGAGCCTCCACGCCATTCAGGGATTGCTTGAGTTGTATCGCATCACGGGTGATGAGGCTTACGCCGAGGCGTATCGCAATATCTGGACCAGCATTGTCCAGCACGACCGCCATCCCACTGGCGGGTTCTCAACCGGCGAACGGGCCGTCGGCCATCCGTATGCCGAGGGCGCGATTGAGACGTGTTGCACCACCGCGTGGATGGCGTTGACGGTCGACATGCTGCGCCTCACGGGCGACTCGCGCGCGGCCGACGAGATTGAGCTGGCGCTCCTCAACAGCGTCATGGGGTCGCAACACCCATCGGGTCGGTGGTGGACGTACGACACGCCGGTGAATGGCGCGCGCCCCGCGTCCGCGCACACTATCGTCTTCCAGTCGCGCGTCGGGACGCCTGAACTGAACTGTTGCTCGGTCAACGCGCCTCGCGGGATCGGCATGCTGTCTGAGTGGGCGGTCATGACGGATGAATCGGGCGCATCACTCAGCTATTACGGGCCCTGCCGGCTCGGGTTCTCCTTGAGCGATGGGACGCGCGTGGTGATCGAGCAGGAGACGACGTACCCGGCCGGCGGCGATGTCGCGCTGACGCTGCGGCTGGCGGAGCCGACGACGTCTGATTTGCGGCTGCGCATCCCGGGTTGGTCTGTCGACACCGAGGTCTCGGTCAATGGCGAGCCGGTCGACGGAGTCGACGCCGGTACGTTCCTGAGCCTCAACCGCGAGTGGCGTGATGGCGATACTGTCAGCCTCAGCTTCGACATGACGCCTCGGTACTGGGCGGGGGAGTTGGGGCGATCCGGTCGCGCGGCGATCTACTCGGGCCCGGTTCTGCTGACCTTCGATCAGAAGTACAACTCGATGGATACTCACGAGATTCCCGCCATCGATGCGAGCGCCATCGACCTCGCGCCGACGACCGTTGAGGCGCGCTTCCAGCCCATCGTGGCGAAGACGATTCGCGCCGCCGACGGGACGGAACTGGTGCTGGTCGACTTCGCATCCGCCGGCGCTCACGGGACGCATTACGCGGCATGGTTACCGGCGGTCAACGCGGCTCCGGCTCCAGCGTGGCTCACGGCGCCGCGCGAGGGTCAGGCGGTGGCGGCGGGCCCCGTGCGGTTCGAGTGGACGGGCCACGGCAGCGGCCGGGCGCAAGGTCGGACGTTCGCCCTTGCTATCGCGCGAGATTCGTCATTCGGCGACATCGTTCACGAAGTGGATGACCTCACGTGGCCGCGCTACGTGTTCGAGGATGGGCTGGCCGAGGGCGGGCCGTACTCCTGGCGCGTTACGGCTCGGAATGATCACGGCAACTCGGAGAGCTTCTGGGGTGCGTCGAGTTTCATGGCGGACGCATCGCTTGAGAACACCGTCGTCGTGGCATCCACCTATCAACTCGGCGAGCGAGGCCTGATGCTCGCATCGCTGCTCAACGGGAATGGCGATCCGACCATCGGCTCGATTGAGAGCGTGGTGGGCCTGGAGCCCGCTGAGGATCGCCATCGTCAGGCCGGTGGCGCGGTCTACCTCAGCGGTGAGAACTGTGGCGTCAAGTACGCCCTCCCGTATTTCCCCGAGCGCGATTGCACGTTCCACGCGTGGGTCTGTCCGGAGGGCTTGCCGGCGGATCGCAACCAGCAGGTCTTCTCGGCGTGGGCCGCGGGGATGGACGACCCGCTGCGCGTCTGCCTGAGGGGCGACCAGGTCCTCACGCGGATTGAGGCGGGCCAATCGTCTGACACCGAGGGCGTGTCGGTAGCGAACGGCGAGTGGGTGCACGTGGCGGCGGTGAAGGAGGGTCCTCAGCTGCGGCTCTATGTCAACGGCGAGCTGCGGAGCGAGGTCGGGTGCCTTGAGTGGTCAACGACTGCCGCTCTGAACGTGGCGGTGGGCGCGAACCCGAACTACCATGGCAACGAGTGCTTCATCGGCCGCATCGATGACTTTGGATTCCACGCCGAAGCTCTGTCGTCGGATGAGATCGCGGCGATCTTCCGCGGTGAATAGCCTTCAGACACGCAAAGGGACGGGCCAGTAGGCCCGTCCCTCGTGCTCCTGTTCAGGGATGCAGCGCCGTCAGTCAGACGGTCCGAGCGTGCAAATCGGCACGTGGATGATGGTCGGCACGTCGCGCTCGGCGAAGCCCGCCTCGATCGCGCTCGGCAGATTGGCCGGGTCCGCAACGCGCACGCCCTTGGCTCCAAACCCCTCCGCGACCTTGGCGAAGTCGATCGGGCCCAGTTCACACGCGACGGGCGGCTGGCCCGACCTCCGGGCGCCGCTGACGACGATCCCCCAGGCCGAATCGTCGGCGATGATCGCCACATACGGCAGCTTCTGGCGCGCCGCCGCCTCGATCTCCGCGATGGTGAATGTGGATGAACCGTCGCCCGAGAGCAGCAGGATCTTCTCGTCCGGGTAGAGCGCGCTGACACCGTTCGCGCCCGGGAATCCCCAGCCGACCACCGCGCTGCGACCGCACGTCAGCCAACGCGCCGGGTAGCGATCGCACATCGCCATGTGAACCCACTGGCCGATGTTGCCACCGTCCACCAGTAGGAACGTGTCGTCATCAATCGTCTGGCGGATGCCATTGATGATGTGCTGGCCGGTGCATGGCGGGCACGTCGGGCAGGCGTCCGCCGCCCATTTCGCGATGAACGCGGCATGTCGCCCGGTAGCCTCGGCTAGCCAGTCCGCAGTGCCCGCGTGTCCGTCCGTGGCGAGCGCCTCGATGAGTTGTGAGAGCACGTTCTTTGGGTCCCCGAGCACGGCGAGGTCCGGACGGCAACCTTGCGTCAGCTCCTGTGGATCGACGCTGACGAGGATGATCTTGGCGTCCGCGCCGATGCTCGGCGGCTCCAGGTAGCCAAGTCGATAGTCGACTTGCGTGCCGAGCACGATGACTAGGTCTGAATCCGGGAGGATTCTCGCGCCGCCGCTCGCGGCCCCGACGACGCCAACGAACTCGGGAATTCGATTCTCAATCGCGCCGCGTTCCCAGATCGGCACGGTCACCGGAGCCTTCATCGCTGCCGCGAGGGCCTCGACCTCGGCCGATGCGCCCGCGTAGAAGCACCCGCTCCCGGCGACGATCACTGGCCGGTCGGCGGCGGCGATCAGCTTCACAGCCTCCGCGACCGTCTCGGCATCGGCCTGGCCGCCACTTCTCACCACCGCAGTCTTTGGCCGCGCGTGGGGGAGGTCCAGATTGCCCACCTCGGCGTTCAGGACATCCACGGGAATGGTCAGGTGGACGGGTCCCGGGCGTCCGCTGATGGCTGTATCGATCGCGGCCTCGACATCGAGCGACATGCGGTCGGCCCGCGCGACGAGTTCGGAGTGCTTGCACAGCGGGCGAGCGAGGCCGACGGTGTCCATGTCCTGGAAGTTGCCGCGCCCGTAGGTCGCCGAATCGCTCGCCCCGGTTACGAGGAGCATCGGCGAGCCGTCGTACCAGGCGTTGCTCACGCCCGTCAGCGCGTTGAGGTGGGCCACGCCGGTTGAGACCAAGACCACGCCGAGTCTGCCCGTGAGCCTCCCGGCGGTGTCGGCGGCGTATGCCGCTGACTGCTCGTTGCGGAAGTCGATGACCGGCATCTTGCCCCGGTGAGCGGCCTGCAGCAGGGGGTCGAGACCATTGCCGCAGAGCGTGTAGATGCAGGGGATGTCGCGGTCTTTGAGTTCTTTGACGAAGATATCGGCTGCGTTCATCGAAGGGCCCTCCGAAGGGTCAATAGGCGCCATACTTGCGCGCGAGATTCAGCACGTGCTGGTAACGCTCGAATGGGACGCTCGGCGGCACCGAATGGTCCGAGTGGTAGATGTAGCCGCCGCCGCGCTTGGCGGTATTGACCTTCTCCGCCATAAGGGCCTCCAACTGATCGGGCGGAAGCATCATCTCATCCACTCCGATGTTGCCCATGAAGCTCACGCGGTCGCCGCACCGCGGGTGCAACTCGCGGACGTCAAGACCCGCGTGGACCTCCAGCGGCTGGATGCAGTCGATGCCTGCATCGAGAAGGTTGGGGAGAAGCGCTCGCATGTCGCCGTCACAGTGGAAGATCAGATCCACATCGCGGGAATGCAGGAAGTCGCACAGACGCTTCAGCTCCGGCTGGCAGAGATCGCGGTAGATTGCGGGAGAGAACAGAGGCCCGTGCTTGCACGCGAGGTCGCTGGCGAGGAAGAACCCGTCAACGCTGGCGCCGGCCCGCTCCATCTCCGTGTAGCTCTCGATGATGAGGTCGATCTGCGCCCGGAACATCTCGCGCATCCACTCCGGGTCATCGATGAGCGCCATGAGCGCGGCCTCGTGTCCCATCTTGCGCCACGTCGCCTCGAAGGCGTCGTAGAGGTATAGCAACACGTACGCGTCGGTCTCCCTCAGTCGTCGCAGGCCATCCATCTTCAATGACCAGTCCTGCTCGGGTGGCGTCCAAGTGCTGTTGAACGAGTAGAAGCCCGTCAGCGCGAAGCGGTCCGGGTGCCAGCGCTTTCGGTCTTTCAGCGCATCCCAATCCGCGCGGCAGTTGATCGGGAACTCGAGCAACTCCGCCGGAGCGCTGAGGCCTCGCCAGTACCTCGCGACCGTACCGTAAGCGTTGCGCCGGGTGATGGTGCTTTCGGTCTCTTCAAGAATGGTCTCGGGTAGTAGGAACGATGAGTCGAAGTGGACCATCCGCCACTCGTAGCCGAAGAATTCGTTGACGTCGGCATCGGCGGGGATGTGCCCTTGATCGCGCCAGCCCTGGGCGGTCTCGGGCCAGAGCGAATCGCAGATGGGGATGCGGTCAACGGGCTCGCGTCTGAGAGCGGCCCTCATGCGCTGTCGACTGGTCATGGGCGCGCTCATCCGGCGAACTTGCGACGGTGGATGATCTCCTCCTGCGTCTCCTTCGAGAGCGAAACGAAGCGCGCCGAGTAGCCGCCGACGCGCACCAGCAGGTCCTTGTAGGCGTCGGGGTTCGCTTGCGCCTCGACCAGCAGGCTCGGGTCGATGATGTTGCCTTGGAAGATCTGCCCCTGACTGGAGCCGAACGAGCGCAGGACGCCCTTCACCACGTCGACGGACGCCCACGAGGGGTCCAGATCCCACATCATCGCCGCGCCGCCACCGCACTTGTCCAGCGCGAGTCGGGTGGCGGAGTTGATCGCCGCCGTGAGGCCGCCCGTCATCGATCCACACTGTGGGCTGAGCCCGTGCGCGAGGGGGGTGCCCGCCTTGCGTCCGTCCGGCGTCGCGCCCGTGTCGAGGCCCATGCTGACGACCCATACGAACCCCAGAATGATCGGCCGAACGTGACCGCCCAGCGGCGTCGTGTGGTTGTGGCATAGATCGGTGAACGAGCGCAGGACGCGGTCGGTCATCGCGTCGACTTCCGGAATGTCCTGCCCAAACTTTGGCAGCGCGGTCAACCGAGCGCGCAGGGCTTCGTGGCCCTCAAAGTCCGCGTTCATGGCGTCGAGCATCTCTTGGCCCGTGCAGAAGCCCTCGTCGAAGACGGCCTGCTTGAGCGCGTAGAGGCTGTCGCCGATGTTTGGGATGCCAACGCCCGAGCCGCCATAGTCTGGGTAGCGCGCGCCGCCGTCGAGGATGTTTCGCCCGCGCGCCAGGCAATCGTAGGTCATACTCGAGAGCAGGTAGGCCGGGCGGCACTCCGCCCATGTCTCGTAGTTGATGTCGAGCCGCGTGAACAACAGGTTGATCTCCCGCGCCATTTCCGCCTCGAAGGCTTCGTACAACTCCTCGAAGCTCTCGTAGTCGGCGAGTGTCTGCTCATGTTGAATGACTTGCTGATCGCGGCCGGTCCTCCTGCCCCCGTTGAGCACTAGCTCAAACGGTGTCACCAGGTTGTGGGCGAAGGCGAACTCGAAATCGGAGTTCTTCGCTTGAGGCGAGACCTCCATGCAGCCGCCCGCCATCCATTCGCGCGCGTCCTCAAGCGAGACGCCGTCCTTGTGCAGCGCGTCGATCATCACGTCGTCGCTGTAGATCTGGGCTCGATTGCCGCCCTCGATGAGGTACCGAGCCGTCAGCTCCAGGAAATCGTCCGGCGCGTCATCAGGCAAACGCACGTACACGGATGGGTGGCTCGTGTTGAGGGCTATGTACGCTTCCATGATGAGATGAGACAGCGGATTGATGGCGAGGCTGCCATCGCGATTCCGCCCGCCCACCACGATCGCTTCGACCCAGCCGTCGCTCGGCGCGATGCGCTCGTGCATCTTCAGGAATAACTCGGTCAGCACGTCTCGTGCCTCGTCGAGCGTGATCCGCCCCTCGTCGAGGTCGCGCTCGAGGTAGGGCCACAGATAGCGGTCGAGCATTCCCGGCCCGTTTCCGCCGTAGGGGTTCTCGAAGAAGACCGCAAGGTACTCGAGCCAGAAGCTCTGCACGGCCTCGCGGAAGGTCGTCGCCGGTCCACGCGGGACGCGCGAGCACGTGTCGGCCATCTCGGTGATCTCGGCGCCGCGGTCCTCGTCCGGCTCCGCTTCGGCCTCTCGCCGGAGGTGCTCCACCAGCCGCTCCACCCACTCGTCCAGCCCCGCCAATACGATCAGCACGCCTTGGTAGAACTGCGCCGCCTTTTCGTCCGGCGGATCCTCGAGCGCCGCCTCGAACTTCGCGGCCAATCCGCGCGTGCCTAGCTCGAGGATCAGCGCGTGGTCCCATCCGATGTGTCCCGGCGCGGCTCCATCGCCGATCAGAGGCGCGTGCTCGTCGTAGTTTGGGATGCGCTCGCGCGTGCGCTTTGCTGATACAGGCCAGGCCGCGTAGTCGTCCCAGCGAGAGTCGCCGGGAACGCCTGAGAGGTCGACCGCGCCGCCGCCCGTGCAGGCCTGGTAGATCTGGCCGGCAATCGTCTCGCCCGGCCAGAGATAGTGCGGCTCGTTCACCAGCGCGTAGGCGAAGCTCCGCGCCTGTCGCTCCCACAGCGGCAGGTCGGCGTAAAGCTCGAAGAACGCGCGCGACCAGTTGGCCTCTTTCGGGCTGGTCCACCCCGAAAAGCCTCGTTCAAGCGACTCCGCTTCGAGTGCTTCCAGTCGACCGTCCATATCGGTTCCTCGTTCTGTCGTTGCGCTCGTTACAGGTAGTTGACCGACCCGCGTTCGGCTTGCCTGCGAATGTGGTCGGGCAGGCACTTGCCGTCTTCGGCGATATGGTGACTCGCCGCTCGCTCACCCGGCACCAATGGCGGGTGGAAAGTCGTCGGGCGCGTCGTGGTCATCAGCCAATCAACCAGCCGCCCACGCATGTCGAAGACTGTCTCCCGGTGCTCGGGGTGATGGTAGAGGTTCTCCATCTCCCACGGGTCGTTTTCGAGGTCATATAGCTCGCCCACGTCCTGGCCCGGGAACAGCTCATCCGCGTAGTGCACCATCCGCCAGCGCATCGTGCGGATGCTCTTCGACCACGGATTCTCCGTCACGGCCACCTCGCGCAACGGCTCATTGCCGCCGGCGAGTTGCTCGGTCAGAGACATGCCGTCGAAGGTCTCCAGCGCGTCCAGGCCCGCCAGTTGCATCACGGTTGGCGCGAGGTCGACGGCCTCCGCCAGTTGCTCGCACGCGCGTCCGGCCTGAATCCTCGTCGGCCAGCGCCAGATGCTCGGGATGCGCGTTATCGCGTCCGCCCCGATGCCTGGCGCTTTCTCAATGATCCCGTGCTCGCCCGCGAAGTCGCCGTGGTCGGAGGTGTAGACGACGATCGTGTCCTCCGCCAGGCCTCGCGCGTCGAGGTGGTCCAGCAGCATCCCCACGGCCGCGTCGACCTGGCTCACGCAGCCCAGGTAACCTCGCAGCACGCGCCTGCGCCCCGCTTCGTAGTTCTGTGGCTCAAACAGCCACATCTGCGCGCCATCGGCCGACTGGGCCGCTCTGACATTCCGCAGGTGCGGCGGCTTCGCGCCCATATCGTAGTCCGCGTTGGGCGGAAGCGTCAGCGTGTCCTCGTCGTACATCGACCAGTATGGTTCTGAAGGGGTATAACACTCGTGGGGCCGGGGAAGACTGCATTGGATGAGGAATGGCTTGTCGCCCGCATTGTCGATGAACCGCATTGTCTCGCGAGCGGCCCACGCCTCGACGGAGTGCTCGAATGCCAGTCGCGAGCGCCGCGCGTCCAGCCCCTGGCTCGCGCAGCCCATTGACGCCCACTCCTGTAGCCTGTCGTCGTCACGATCCTCGAGCACGCCCTCGCCCGCGAGGTACCTGGCGTAAGGGCCGTCCGGCCCCGAGTATGCCTCAAGGCAGGCATCCGTGTCGCCCTCCACCCAGTTGTCGGGACAGTGGATCTTGCCGATTGCGGCTGCCAGGTAGCCCGAGTCGCGGAACGCGCCGAACAAGCTCGGGAGATGCTTGGGCTCTGGTCCGCTGAGCCCATAGTAACCGTGGTTGTGGACGTACTGACCGGAGAGAAAACTGACGCGAGATGGCGTGCAGATGGGGCTCTGCGTGGTGCAGTTAGTGAAGCGCGTCCCCTCGGACGAGAGTCGGTCGAGGCTGGGCGTCCGCGCGTCTGGGTGACCGGCCACGCCCAGACACTTCGCGTTGTGTTGGTCGGAGATGATGAAGAGGATGTTCGGTTGCCGGCCGGCCACAGTGAGTATCACTCCCCTGAGTGCTGCAATGCTCGCACGTCAGGTGTGTTCGGTGTCCGAGCGCCATTCGCCTTCCGGGAGGTGGGGCGTAAGTGCTGAGTGAACCACCCAACGCATAGTGACATGACGCCGTTTCCGCCAGCGAGGAATGAAGCGCAATGACTGGCTCAAACGCTGACCGCAGACTCAACCGACGTAAGTTTCTGAACAGAGCCGGGAAGATCGGTCTTGGCACGGGCGCTGGATTGCTTGTGTTGCCGAGTGGCTCCATGGCGCAGTCCGCGAACGAGAAGATCGTTGTCGGCCACGTCGGCGTGGGAGGCATGGGCAACGGGCATGTGAGTCGCATGCTGGGCCTGCCTGACGTGGAGATCGGCGCGGTCTGCGATGTGGACCGGGCACGAGCCGATAGCACCTTGGCCAGGATCAAGGAGGCGCGGCCGGATTCGAAGGCCCAGGCTTACTACGACTTCCGCGAGGTGTTGGAGCGCGACGACATCGACGCCATCAGTTGCGCCACGCCCGACCACTGGCACGCGCTTGTCACCATTCTCGCTTTCCAGTCCGGCAAGGATGTCTACTCGGAGAAGCCGCTCTCACACAACCTCGCCGAGGGCCAGGCGATGCTCAGGATGGGCCGGCGTTACCGGCGCGTGTTCCAGTTGGGTACGCAGATCCACGAGGGCGAGAACTACCACCGCGTGGTTGAGTTGGTCCGCTCCGGCGTGCTCGGCAAGATCCACACCGTCCGCCTCTGGAAGACCGGCGGGAGCGGCGACGCAGGCTACCCCGATCCCGAGGAGCCGCCCGCCGAGCTTGATTGGGATGCGTGGCTTGGCCCCGCGCCGTGGCATCCGTACGTGAAGCAGCGATGTCACTTCAGCTTCCGCCATTTCTGGGACTACTCCGCGGGCGTCTACGGTGATTTCTGGTGCCACATCGCCGACATCTTCTTCTGGGCGGTGGACCCGGGCCAGCCGCTCTCAGTCGACGCGCGAGGCAGCGTCCCGAACGGTATCTATGACACGCCGTCAGACATATCCGTCGATTACGAATTCCCGAACGATCTCAAGGTCTACTGGACGTCCAGCGTTCCCGACGTGCCCGGCGCCGCCGGCAAGGGCATTGGGTGCCAGTTCGAGGGCGAGAACGGCAGCCTCGTCTGCGACTACGGCTCTCGCATCCTCTTCCTGGATGGCGAAGAGCTGACCGACTTGCCGGACGTCCCGCAGTCAATCCCACGTTCGGGGCACCACCAGCGGAACTTCATTCAGTGCGTTAGGTCTCGCGAGCTGACGGAGAGCAACCTGGAGTACGTCCGCGAGATGACAATCCCGATGCACCTGGGGTGCATCTCCTTCCGTCTCGGACGCCCGCTCAAATGGGACAGCAGCACGGAGACGTTCGTCGGCGACGACGCTGCTAACTCTCTGCTCAGCCGCCCGTATCGCGCGCCCTGGCATCTACCGAGTTAGCAAGGAGCCCACTCATGACATCACGCGCAATTGCCGTCCTCGCGCTATTGGCCGTCGTCTCAATCACCTTTGCGCAGGCTGATACCGACGCCGTCATGCGCGACCTCCGCTCCCGGGACGCCGGTGTTCGCAACGCCGCGAGCGAGAAGGCCGTCGAGATCGGCGCGCCGATGGTCACGCCGCTGCTCGCGTTGTACGGCGTGGGAACGTCCCTGGCTGAGTCCGTCGCCGAGAAGACGCTGATGAAGATCGTGGCCAAGGCCAGTGCGCCGGGGAGTGAACAACTCGGAGCTGCCGTCGCGGCAGCCCTGGGCAAGGGCATCGAGTCCGGCGCGACGGGCCTTGTTCGCTGCGAGGCCTGCAAGCTGGCGGGGATGCTGGGGATGGATGAGTGCGTTCCGCCCCTCCGGCTGGCGATCGGGGATGACGTGACCTACGCCGCGGCTCTTTCCGCGCTGACGCAGATCCCGGGCCATGTAGCGGCGCTCGGGCTCGTCCGTTCTGCGCGGAACGTGCCGGAAGCCCGCCGGCCTGAGGTGGTGCGTGCGGTGGGGGCGCGGCGCGATGCCTTCACGGCATGGGTACTGATCCACCCCGGAACGACCAGGATGGGCCCGGCCGCCGTGTACGAGGCGCTTGGCATGATCGCCCATCCCACGTCCGCCCCGACACTGGCTGCTGGGGCCCTGAGCGATGACGCCGGCATACGTAAGGCCGCTGTGCATGCCCTGATCTCACTCGCCGACGCGGAGCAGCAATCGGGCGGGGCGTTCGCGCGTCGATGCTACCGGCGGGCGCTCGATTACGCCACGAATGACGCCCAGCGCAGCGCGGCTCTCATAGGCTTGGCCGAGACGGATCCCACAAGCCGCGTCAAGTGGCTGACGATGGGGCTGGATAACCCGCATTCCCGTCGGCTCTGCGAGCCGCTGCTTGGCGCCGACACGCCATAAACCGGCGAGCAGGATGTTCCGATGACGTAGCTACGGCTGGAGGGCGTGTCTCTCCAGCCGTTTTGCTGCCCGGACTCGGTCTCGCGCATGGAGTGGCAACTTCCGTGCAATGGAACAGGCGCGCGCAACCAGCGTCTAAGGTAAACGTGTAGGTTCGCTGGTGGTCTCGACGACGAGCCAAGCGCACCACTTGCAGCCGCGGCGCGGCGGAACGAGGACTGGTAGGTGAGGTGAGGAGATTGGTGACACGGCGGCAGTTTGCGCTCGTGGTTGTCATCCTGGGGCTGGTTGTAGTGCCGATCGTTCTCCTTGGCGCAACTCGTAACTCCACTGCTGTCTCGGCCGACCAACCGTGCGCCGAATCAGTCGACGTCTCGGGTGATGGGTATACCGAGGGCTACCGTCGGCAGTTCGCGGAAGGCTCCACGGCGACGCCCCTCTACGCTGCGATACAACTCAAGTCCGGCAAAAAGATCCGACGCCTGCTCGAGGCCGGGAGTGACCCCAATGGCCGGGAGCACAGGGGGTGGGCGCCCTTGCACTGCGCCGTCTTGACGGGGCAACTCACGGCAGTGCGGCTCTTGCTCGAGCACGGCGCCGCCGCCAACGCCTCGACAGACGCGGGGCTGACGCCCCTTCATGTCGTGGCGCTGAGGGCGGCTTCCGCCGAAGGCGACGCCTGCGACGGTCTGATGATCCGTGAACTGGTGGCAGCGGGTGGCGACGTGAACGCCAGCGGCCCCCGGCGTGATTCGGCGCTGCACGGTGCCGCGCGGTTAGGACGCTCGAATGTCATCGCGACCCTCGTCGAGTTGGGGGCGGACGTCAACGCGCGCAATGCAGAGGGCCTAACGCCGCTCGACATCGCCGAGCGATGGAACTGGCCCGGCGCCGCGTCCGCGTTGCGGGCGGCGGGCGCGACCCCCAGATCTACTCGCCCGCTCTGATTCGCTCCACGCATTCCCAGAGGGCGGCGCAGATGTACTCGTTGTCCTCTTCGGTCATGAGCGGGTGCAAGGACACGCAGGTCAAGCGGCTCGCGAGTTCGTCGGACACGGGCAGATCGAGGTTCACCGCGTTCTCGCGGATGAACGGGATGGTCTGGTGTGTCGGGGGATTGGCGACGACGCATCCGATGCCGAAGTCCTCGACCATCATCGCGTTCAGGCGGTCGCGCTTCTCGCCGGCCCACTCCTTCGGCACGAGGCACGTGTACAGGTAGTAAGTGTGCCAGCGGTCCTGCGGATCGTGCGGGAGCGTGATCTCGGGGATGCCCTGCAGCATCGCCGTGCGCTCCAGCGCGCGCTGACGTCGCAAGCCCGTCATCTCGTCGAGCTTGCGGAGTTGGATCATGCCGACCGCCGCCTGGACCTTCGTCAGCTTGTAGTTGGATCCCCAACCACTCGCGCCGCCGAACTGACGCAGTTCACGCAGGCGCTTCGCCGCCTCAACGTCGTCGGTGGTCAGCGCGCCACCCTCGCCGAGGGTGGTCATGAGCTTCTGCGTGTGGAAGCTGAATATGGTCATCCAGCCTGGCTTGCCGATTCTCTGTCCCTTGTACCCGCCGGCGCCGCACCGCGCGGCGTCGCCGATGACCTTCGCCGGCCCTTGCTTTGGGTGGGGGCACTTCTCGGCGATGGCTTCATAGTCGTCCATCGGCGCGGCAAGCCCGTTCATGTGAGTCGGCAAGATCGCGCGCGTGTTGGGCGTCATCAGCTTCTCGACGTGGTTGGGATCGAGTTGGAATCCCTCCGGCTCGATCTCTCCCATCACCAGGCGCGCGCCCTGGCCGAGCACGGCCATCGGCGCGGCGCGGAAGTTCACCGAGGGGACGATCACCTCGTCTTCGGGCTGGAGGTCCAGGCACATCAGCGCCATATCCAGGCCCGTGCCCGCTCCGTTGATCGTGACGCACTCGGCCGTGTCGTTGTACTCCGCGAAGGCTCGCTCGAACTCCAGAATCTCATCGCAGATGAATCCGAAACCCACCCGCCAGTCCATCGACTCGCGGATCGTCTTCTCAACGACCTCGATCTCTTCTTCACCATACCAACCACCCAGCAAGGGCTCGCCCGGCCACGTGGGATCCGGCTTCGGTCGCGAGAGAATCTGTTTCCGGCGATCGGCATCCATAGTCAAGGCCTCCTGGACTGGTTGAGGGATCGGCGGGCACTTTGCCTCACTCCCCGCGGGATTCCTTCCCCGCCGCCAAAGCATGCAGGCCAATCATTCCCGTTCATCGAATACCCCGCCCATGACCTCGGCCCGCGCCGAGGCGTCATATTGCTGACGGCAATGAAGCGTCGCCCTACAAGGGAGATGGAACTTCGATGTCTGATAAACCGAATGTCCTTCTGCTCGGCATCGACAGCCTCCGTGCCGACCACATGAGCTGCTACGGCTACGATCGCCTCACCACGCCTCACATCGACGAGATCGCCGAGGAGGGCGTCCTCTTCGAGCACAACTTCTGCCCGCACGTTCCCACCACGCCGGGCTATGGCTCCATGCTGTCGGGCATGGACTGCTTCGGCACGAGCATGGTCGGCCTGCGCCACCAAGGCACGTTCGCCGACGGCGTTCCGACGCTGGCTGAGATCCTCGGCAAAGAGGGCTATGAGTCGACATGCGTCGGCTTTCAGGGGAACCTGGCGGCCCGCGGTTTCGACAACTACCTGAACTTCGAGGGATGGGGCGGCACCAAGGCCGAGAATCTGAATGACGTTACGATCCCCGAGATGGATCGGCTCGCGGGCGGCGACAAGCCGTTCTTCCTGTTCCTGCGGCACATGGATCCGCACAGCCCGTACTGCGCGCCCGGCCCGTTTGAGCGCATGTTCTACAGCGGCGATGAGTTTGACCCTGACAACCGTTCCATGGAGCCCGTCTTCGAGTTCAAGCCCTTCGCCGACTACTTCGCTACGTGGATGCCCCCGGGCATCACCGACGCCGAGTATGTCAACGCTCAGTACGACGGCGCGGTGGCGTATATGGACGCGGCCATCAAGCGCATCTTCACGCGGCTGGAGGAGCTGGGCATCGCCGAGAACACGCTCCTCATCATCAACGCCGACCACGGCGAGACGCTGTACGACCACGAATGCTGGTTCGACCACCACGGCATCTACGATTGCACTCTCGACGTCCCGCTGATCTATCGCTGGCCGGGCGTCCTCCCCGAGGGGCAGCGCGTCGACGGCATCACGCTCCATCAGGACCTCGTGCCGACGGTCATGGAGATGCTCGATATCGATACGGATCTTGCCTTCGATGGCCAGAGCCAGATCCCGATGATGCTCGGCGAGACGCCGACGAATTACACGGGCTTTTACATCACCGAAGCCACGTGGATGCGCAAGCACGGATGGCGCACCGCGGAATGGAAGCTGATCCAGGCGCTTGAGCCGGACTTCCACTTCAAGCCCGAGATCGAACTCTACAACCTCATCGACGATCCAGAGGAGTACAACAATCTCGCGGCCTCCGAGCCGAAGGTCGTCGAGATGATGCAGGATCAGATGCAGCGGCATATCGACAAGCGGGAGAAGGAGACGGGCCGCACGAATCCGATGTACACGAACCTGAACTGGCACGGAAGCGCCGGCGGGCACGAGGGACCGTTCGAGTCCTCGCAGCAGGCCTACGACTGCATGCACATCGGCGATCCCGAGGCGGCGAAGAAGCTCCAGGCCAAGGGCGCGAAGAAGCAGTAGCCACCTGAATCACGGAGAGACAACATGAAGTTCATCCCGGCGAGCATCGCGGTATGCCTGTCGGGCATTCTGGGTCCGGCGTCGCTCAAGGCGCCGGACCTTGCTGTGCCCAATGGGGATTTCGAGGCTGTCACCGATGACACGCTAGAGAACTGGGGCTGGTGGTCACGCGAGGGTGGCGGGTCCGCGACGCCCGCACCAGGGGAGGGCCGTGACGGCAGCGCGTGCGTGCTCATCGAGCACGACCAGGAACGCGACTGGGCCTTCATGAACGATCTCCGCTTCGCGGTCGAGCCCGGTCAGGAATACACCGTCACCGGGTGGGTCCGCGGTCCGAACACTCAGTTCATCGAGATCGCAGTTGTGGCCCAAGCGGGCGGCGAACTCCTCTCGTGGAGCATCGGCGGGGATGCGGTCGCCGGGCCGACGCCCGAGTGGACCGAACTGAAAGGCGGCGCGCGCATCCCGGACGGGTGTGATGAGATCTACGTGCGTTTCGTCGGTCGGGCGACAACGAGCGCCTACATTGACGACGTATCCCTCTCGGCCGGCCTGCCGGTCCGCGAACCCAAACCCCCAATAGAAGGCTGGGCGAAGAAGCGCGTGACTGAGAAGCTCGACCGAGCATTTGTCGCGGTGCCCGCCGGTGAGGGGAAGGTGTACCTCGGTTGGCGCATTCTCGCCGATGACCCCGATGACGTGGCGTTCAACCTCTACCGCCGCGACGACTCCCCGAAGGCGACCAAGCTCAACTCCGAGCCGATCACCGAGACCAGTGACTGGCTCGACGAGACGGTGGAGGACGGCCAGGAATACAGTTATGAACTGCGCGTCATCCAGGGCCGCAGTCGTCAGAAGCCGGTCGGGCGCACCACCTGCGCGGCTGACTCCGAAGCCGGGGCGTATGTCTCGATCCCGCTTGTGGGCGACCACACGTTTCAGAAGGTCGGCGTCGGCGACCTCGATGGCGACGGGCGCCTCGACTACGTTCTCAAGCAGCCCAATAGCAACGTCGATCCGTACGTCAACTACTGGAAGAAGAGCCCCGGCACGTTCACCCTCGAAGCCTACACGGGGGCGGGCGATCCGCTCTGGCAGTATGACCTCGGTTGGGCGATCGAGCAGGGAATCTGGTACTCGCCGTACATCGTCGCGGACCTCGACGGCGACGGCAAGGCGGAGGTCGCGGTGAAGACGGGCGAGGGCGACCCGCGTGATGAGGATGGTCGCGTGCATGAGGGCCCGGAATGGGTCACGATCCTCAACGGCGAGACGGGCGAGGAGATCACGAAGGCGCCGTGGCCGAGTCGCGACCGTTTCCCGGACTACAACGTGTGGTGCCGCAACCAGATGCTCGTCGCCTACCTCGATGGCAAGACGCCGTTCCTGATCGTCGAGCGGGGCACGTATAGCGTGATGAAGTGCAGCGCGTACACGCTCGAGAACGGCAAGCTCGTTGAGGCGTGGAGTTGGGAAGAGCGTGAGGAGTTCGCCAACTACCGTGGGCAGGGCGCGCACATCAGCATCGCGGCGGACGTGGATCAAGACGGGCGGGACGAGATCTGCCTGGGCTCGTCGGTTATCGATGACAATGGCGTGGGCCTCTGGAGCACGGGACTTGGACATCCCGACCACATGTATGTCGGCGAGATCGATCCGGATCATCCGGGGCTTGAGATGTACAACGGCATGGAGACGCGCCAGCCGATCGGCAACGGCATGGTTCTTCTCGACGCCGCGACGGGTGAGATCATCTGGAGCCTGGACGAGCCGACGCTTCACGTACACCACTCGGGCATGTGCGCCGACATCGATGCTGCTCACCGCGGGTTGGAGTGTTACGGCGGCGAGCGAGATGACGAGGAGCAGCGCTGGATGTTCAGCGCCAAAGGCGAGCTTATCGCCCAGGATGACATGAGTCTTGCGCCGCGGTCTGCGTTCTGGGATGCGGATCCGCAACGCGAGGTGGTGCGGGGTTCTCACATCTTCGACTACGGCGGCGTTTCGTTCGATACGCGACCCGAGGGCCGCTACATAATGACCGTGGACCTCCTGGGCGACTGGCGCGAGGAGATCATCACCACGCTTGACGGCGAGATGCGCATCTACACGACGACCATCCCCGCCGTCGACCGGCGGCCGTGCCTGCTGCAGGACCCGATCTATCGGAGCTACGTCACCAGCGCCGCGATGGGCTACTACCAAGTGCCGATGCTCAGCACGTATTTCGGCAACTAATCGAGATTGTTGGAGGACAGGCTGACTTGGATTATCCGGAGTCGAAACGCGGAGACACGGTCGATGTTCTGCACGGCGTTGAGGTCGCGGATCCATTCCGCTGGATGGAGGAACTCGATTCCGATGACACTCGCGCCTGGATCGAAGCGCAGAACGCGCTGACGTTCGGCTTCCTGGCGAAACTGCCCAAACGCGCGGCCCTCGCAGAGCGCCTGACCAAGCTCTGGGACTACCCGAAGCATGGCGTCCCCTTCCGACGCGGCGATCGGTACTTCGTCACCCACAACGACGGCCTGCAGAATCAGAGCGTTCTGTATTGGATGGACTCGCCCGACGGGGAGATGAGGGTGCTGATCGACCCGAACACTCTCACCGATGATGGGACCATGGCCCTGACGGGGTACTCGCCCGCCGAGGACGGGAAGCTCTTGGCCTACGGGGTGTCCGACGCGGGGTCTGATTGGCAGGAATGGCGCGTGCGCGACGTCGAGACCGGAGAGGACCTCGACGACCACATCAGGTGGGTCAAGTTCTCCGGCGCCTCGTGGCTGAAGGACGGTAGCGGCTTCTTCTACAGCCGCTACGACGAGCCCGTCGATGGTGACGCGCTCAAGAACGCGAACTACAATCAGAAGCTCTACTTTCACAAGCTCGGAACGCCTCAGTCCGAAGACGAATTGGTCTACGAGCGTCCCGATGAGCCCGAATGGGGCTTCGGCGGGCACGTCACGCACGATGGCCGGTACCTCGTCATCACAGCATGGTGGGGGACGCATCGCGAGAACGCGCTGTTTTTCAAGGACCTCACCGACCCCGATGGGGAGATCGTTGAGTTGCTGTCGGGCTTCGATGCCGGCTACCACTTCATCGGCAACGACGGTGGCGTCTTCTACATGTCGACGGATCTCGACGCGCCGATGTCACGGCTGATCGCCATCGACGTCGACGAGCCGGAAACGATCCGAGAGGTGATCCCCGAGTCGGAAGACTCGTTGCGCTCCGTGAGCTTCATCGGTGGCAAGTTCCTGGTCTCGTACCTGCACGATGCCTACTCCGTCGTCAAAGTCTTCGCCGAGGACGGCACCTACGAGCGCGATGTTGACCTCCCCGGCCTGGGAATGCACGGCGGGTTCTGGGGGCGTCCCGACGACCGCGAGGCGTATTACTTCTACACCAGCTTCACCGTGCCCAGCACGATCTTCCACTACGATATTGACACCGGCGTCAGCACGGTCTATCGGCAGCCGGATGTCGACTTCGACCCCGATCAGTTCGTCGCCGAACAGGTCTTCTACCAAAGCAAGGACGGAACGCGCGTGCCGATGTTCGTCTGTCGCCGCAAGGACGTTCAACTCGGCCCGGACACGCCGTGCTACCTCTACGGCTACGGTGGCTTCGATATCCCGTCGATGCCCGGGTTCAACGTCTCGACCCTTGTCTGGATGGAGCAAGGTTGCATCTACGCGCAAGCCTGTATCCGAGGCGGGGGAGAGTACGGCAAGACGTGGCATGAGGCGGGGACCAAGCTGACGAAGCAGAACTGCTTCGATGACTTCATCGCCGCCGCCGAGTGGCTGATCGAGAATGACTACACCAGCACACCCAAACTCGCGATCGGCGGGGGGAGCAATGGCGGCCTGCTGGTCGGCGCGTGTCTGACCCAGCGTCCGAATCTGTTCGGGGCGGCCGTGCCTGCGGTCGGCGTGCTCGATATGCTGAGGTTTCACAAGTTCACGATCGGCTGGGGCTGGACGAGCGACTACGGCTCGCCGGATGATCCGGATGAGTTCCAGGCGCTGCTCTCGTACTCGCCGCTGCATAATGTGGAGCCTGGAACGCATTACCCGGCGACGCTGGTCACCACGGGCGATCACGACGACCGAGTCTTCCCGGCGCATAGCTTCAAGTTCGCCGCGGCTCTGCAGCACGCTCAGGCCGGCGAGACGCCGACCTTGATTCGAGTCGAGACTCGCGCTGGCCACGGCGCCGGCAAGCCGACCGCGAAGGTCATCGAGGAGCAGGCCGATCGTTGGGCCTTCATCCTCAACGCATTGGGCGCAGTGTAGAAGAGCCGGAGCCAGATCCGTCCCGTCAAGGAGACCCACCAATGGAATCGCGCTTCATTTACGAGCAAGCTCCGTTCCCGTCGTGCCACGCATCGTCGATCGCCGAGACCTCGCCGGGCAAGTTCCTTTGCACGTGGTTTGGTGGCACGAATGAGGGCGCCAAGGATGTTGGGATATGGCTGTCGTCCTGGGATGGGGGCGACTGGTCGCTGCCCGTTCAGGTCGCCGCGGATCCCGAGGAGCCGTGCTGGAATCCCGTCCTCCACCAGATGCGCTCCGGCGAGACGATACTGTTCTACAAGGCCGGCCCGCGCCCGTCGAACTGGAGCGGTCTGCTGAAGCGCTCGACCGATGGCGGCAAGACGTGGAGCAAAGAGGAATGGCTCCCGGCCGGCATCCTCGGCCCGATCAAGAACAACCCGATCGAACTGGAAAATGGCGAGTTGATCTGCGGCTCATCGGTCGAGAGCTACCGGCTGTGGTCCTGTTGGGCTGAGGTCTCTCCCGACGCTGGTCGCACGTGGACCAAGTACGGTCCGATTGGCGTTCCCGGCAAGCCGTATGGCATCATCCAGCCGGGCGTGGCCGATCTCGGCGGCGGGCGCGTGCTGTTCCTGAGCCGTTCGCGTGGCATGGGGCGCATCGTGGCGTCGACCTCCGAGGACGCCGGTCGCACGTGGTCTGACGCCGTCTTGACCGACCTGCCAAACCCCAACAGCGGCATCGATGCCACGATCCTCGCCGATGGCCGCGTCGCGCTCATCTACAATCACACCGAGGCCGCCCGGACGCCGCTGAACGTGGCCGTCTCGTCCGATGAGGGCGTCACGTGGTCTGATCCGGTTACGCTCGAGGATGAGCCCGGCGAGTACTCGTATCCCGCTATCATCCAGGCGGCCGATGGCGCGATCCACATGACCTACACCTGGCGGCGCGAGCGCGTGAAGCATGTGGTGATGTCGCCGGATGAGGTGTGACCGGTCGCAGGCAAGAATGCCTGCGCCACGGGTCTGTTATTGGGAGGCGTCCACATGTCTGTCAGCCAACTGCCAACTGAGTTCGACCAGTACTACACCCACGCTCAGATCACCAAGTGGTTGAAGCAGGCCGTTAGGCTCCACCCCAAGCTCGCGCGCTTGACCGAGATCGGCAAGAGCTACGCGGGCAAGCCGCTATGGGTCATGGAGATCACCGATACCCGTAAGGGCGATTTCGCCGACAAGCCGGCCTACTACATTGAGGCCAACATCCATGCCACCGAGTTCTGCGGCGAGGTGGTCTGCCGCTGGCTGATATGGCATCTCCTCACCAATCATCGCAAGTCCGACATCCGGAAGCTGCTTGCTGAGCGGACCTTCTACGTCATGCCTCGGATCAGCGTGGACGGCGCAGACATCGCCCTCACCTCGCCCGAGCGGATGCGCTCGAGCATCCGTCCGTACCCGCACGCCGAGGAGCAACCGGGCCTGCGCCCCGAGGACATCGACGGCGATGGGCGCATTCTGGCGATGCGTCTGAAGGACCCGTGCGGCTCGTGGAAAGCATCGGACGTCGACCCTCGGATCATGGAGAAGCGCGGCATCGATGAAGACGGCGGCGAGTATTACCGCATCGTCTCCGAGGGCAAGCTCTACGATTGGGATGGCCACGGTATCCCCCTCGCCCCGTCCAAGTGGGGCCTGGACATGAACCGCAACTGGCCCCACGATTGGGCGCCCGACAGCGAACAAGGCGGCGCCGGCCCCATGCCTCTCAGCGAGCCCGAGACGCGCGCGGTCGCCGACTTCATCACCGGCCATCCGAACATCTGCGGCATCCAGTCGCTCCACCTTACTTCAGGCGTCATCCTCCGGCCGTATTGCGCCAAGGACGACGAGACGCTTCCCACCCGCGATCTCGAGGTCTACGAGGCTTTGGGCAAGCGCGGCGAGGAACTGACCGGCTACCCCTGCGTGTCGATCTACCACGGCTTCCGGTACGACCCGAAGCAGTTCATCCGTGGCGGATTCCTCGACTGGGGCTATCACGATCTCGGCATCTTCACGTTCTCCACCGAGCTGTGGGATGCGATCAAGACAGCGGGGATCGAGGATCGCGATATCATCAAGTTCTGGATGTTCGACCGGACTCCCGAGGACGAGAAGACCATGCTCGACTGGAGCGACAGTGAACTCGATGGCGCGGGGTTCAAGCCGTGGACGGCCTTCAAGCATCCGCAACTCGGGGAGGTCGAGATCGGCGGCTGGGATTTCCCGGCTGTCTGGGGCTCGCCGCCGCCGAGGTTCCGCGAGGAGATCGCTGAGAATAGCGGGCTCTTTGCCATCGCCCACGCCAAGACGTCGCCGCTGGTGAAGATCGACGACGCGTCGGCGGAGCCGCTCGGGGACGGGCTCTATCGCATCTCTTGCACTGTCCGCAACCACGGGTTCTTGCACACGGCCGTCAGCGAGCAGGCGGTAGCGCGCAGTCTCGTCCGGCCGCTCCGCGTTGAGGTCGCGCCGCCCTCGGGATGCGTGATCCAGGCCGGGCGGAAGCGCCAAGACATTGGTCATCTGCGGGGGCGTTCGGATCAGTTGCGCAAGTCCTTCTTCAGCCACGACAGCACGGACAATGAGCGTTACGTGGAGTGGGTCGTCGAGGGCAAGCCGGGCAAGCGTATCACCATCACCGTCACCGGCCAGCGCACCGGGAAGCAGACCGCCAGGATCAAGCTCCCATGACTGGAGATCAACCCATGCCTGACATCCGCTACTTCGACGCGCTATGTGTGCTGGGGCGCCACATCGAATCGCGCGAGGGCCAGCCTGAGTCGCCGGAGGCGGTCCTGGAGTTGATGGACCACTACGGCATCCACGAGGCGCTTGTTGTAAGCGCTCTGGCGAAGGATGCGAACCCGCTTGCCGGCAACCTCGGGCTGCTCGACGAGGTCCGCGATCACCCTCGCCTGCACCCCGCGTGGACGGTGATCCCTCCTCACTCCAAGGAGTTGCCCCACCCACACGCGCTCATCGACCAGATGCGCGACGAGGGCGTGGCCGCGCTCTTCCTCTTCAACCGCATCTTCAACACGCCTCTCGCCGACTGGTCGCTGGACGAATTGCTCGCGCCGATGGAGCAGTCTCACGTCCCGCTCTTCATCTGCGGTGATGGCCTCGCCTCGCGTCGGGGCACCAATCAGACCGACTGGGATGGGGTGGTCCGCATCTGTCGCGACTTCCCCGAACTGCCCGTGGTCGTCAGCGAGTACCGGATCTATGGCACGCAGCGCGCGATGTTCTCGGCCATGGCGGCGTGTGAGAACCTCCACATCGACATTCGCGGCGTCTGGCTGCACAAGCACGTCGAATTCATCTGCCGTGAGTTCGGCGCTCAGCGGGCGGTCTGGAGTTCGGGGCTGCCGCTGTGCGAGCCGGGCGTGCCGATGATGCAGGTCAACTACTCTGAGATCGGTCACGAGGAGCTTGAACTCATCGCCGGTGGCAACATCCGCCGCCTGCTCGAGTGGAACACGAGCGTCGCGCCGGCCGGTGATGTGGAGCTGCCCGAGCCCATCGACGACCTCCACCGCGCCGCTCGCGAGCGACTCGACCTCAGCGGCCTCGGCATCTACGACAACCATGGTCACATTGGGTCATCCACGCCCAATCACGTCATCCACGCCGACCTCGATGAGATCGTTGGCGAGATGGACCGCTTCGGCGTCGAGGCGTGCTGCGTGTTCGGCCTGGAGGGGGTCTTTGGCGATGAACGGTATGGCAACGACCGCGTCTTCGAGGCGGTCAAGAGCCATCCCGAGCGCTTCATCGGCTTCGCGATGGTCAACCCAAACCATGGCGAGGCCGAGATGCTCCGCGAACTCAAGCGAGGCGTCGAGCATGGAATGAAGGGCGTCAAGCTCATCGCCTCCTACCACGGCTACCCGGAGGAGGGCCCCCTGATCGACGTCGCGTGTCGCTTCGCCCATGAGCGCGGCCAGTTCATCCTCAACCACCAGTGGGGCAGCGCCGAGCAGATGCTACGTCTGTGCACCGAGTATCCCGACACCTGCTTCTTCACGGGACACTCGTGCCTGCACTTCGCCGATGTTGCCCGTCAGGTCGAGAATCTCTTTATCTGCACGTGCCCGTTCAACCACCTGGGGATGACCGAGACATTCGTCGATACCTACGGCGCCGACCGGATCATGTTCGGGTCTGATCTCACCGATCTGCCGATCTCCTGGGGGCTCGCGCCGATCATGTATGCGCGCATTCCCGAGGCTGACAAGCGACTCATTCTGGGGGGCAATCTCCAGCGCTGCATGAAGCAATACGGCATTACTCCTGGGCCGTGAAGGACGCGGGTCGCTCAACGCAGAAAGCCCCCGCGCGGGCATCGAAACGTTGGGGGAGACGCGCATGGTCCTGACAGGTGGCGAGATCGTCGCTGAGTGCCTCATCGCGGCCGGCGTTCCATACGTCGCCGGCATCCCCGGACACGGTTGCCTTGGCCTTGCGGATGCGTTCACATCGCGCCAGGATCGCATTCGCGTGCTCAACGTGCGACAGGAAAACGCGGCCGTCCATCTGGCCGACGGCTACTACCGCACGTGCGGCAGACCCCTCGCGGCTTTCACATCGATCGGCCCCGGCGCGTGCAACACCGTCATCGGCGCGGCGACGTGCTTCGTTGATTCGACCCCCGCTATGATCCTCACCGGCGGCACGCACCTGCACATGTTTGGGAAGGGCGTGCTCCAGGAGATCGAGCGGCGTCAGTCGAGCGACTTCATGAACGTGCTCAAGCCCGTCGTCAAGCGCTCTTGGGAGGCTATGAGCGCGGAGCAGATGCCATTCATCATGCAGCGCGGCCTCGCGACGATGATGACGGGCCGACGCGGTCCCGTGCATGTCGAGTTGCCGATGGACGTGCAGTGTGAATCGGCTGATGTCGAGATCCCTGATATGGCTCAGCGGGTTGTGGATCAGCGTCCCGTGCCGGATCCCGATGCCATCGAGGCCGCCGCGGAGCTACTCGCCTCCGCCAAGCGCCCACTCATCATCGCCGGCGGCGGCGCGCTGTATGCGGATGCCGCGCCGCAACTGAAGGAACTCGCCGAACACCTCGGCGCCGCAGTCATCACGACTCTTGCCGGCAAGGGCGTCTTCCCCGAGACCCACCGCCTGTCGGCTTGGCTCGCCGGCTCGAAGGGCACCACATGCGGAATCGAGCTGGCCCGCTCGGCTGATGTGATCCTCGCGGTCGGTTGTCGATTTGCCGACGAGACCACGTGCAGTTACCGTCACGGATCGAGTTTTGCGATTCCACCCACGAAACTGATTCACCTCGACCTCACGCCTGAGGAGATCGGGAAGAACTACCCCGTCGAGGTCGGGCTCGTCGGTGACGCCAAGGCGGGTCTAGCGGCTGTCGTGGACGCCGTGAAGGACCGCGTCACCTGGGGCGTTGAACAGAACGAGTATACAGCCGAGATCGCCGATCTGCGGAAGCGATGGCATGCGGAATGCGCTCCGCTTCGCGAATCGAGCGCCGTGCCGATGACCATGAGCCGGCTCCTCGTCGAGGCTCGCGCGGCGATCCCGATGGACGCCATCGTGGCAAGCTCATCGGGCAACACGCAGGCCCAGATCCTGCAGGAATTTGCGTTTGATGAGCCGCGCACGTGCCTCACGACGGGCGGCTTCTCGACAATGGGTTGGACGCTCCCCGCAGCGATGGGCGCCAAGCTGGCCGAGCCCGAACGGACGGTCTGCGGCATCCTCGGCGACGGTGATTTCCTGATGTCTATCCAAGAACTCGCGACGGCCGTCCAGCACGAGATCCCCGTTACCATGGTCGTCGCCAACAACCAGGGCTTCATCTCCATCAAAGACCTCCAACGCGCCGTCTACGGGGACGACCGCACGATTGGCGTTGATTTCGCGAAGGCTGACGGGACGCTCACGACGCCCCATCTGGCCGATGCGGCCAAGGCTTTCGGCTGCCACGCCGAGCGCATCACGGAGCCCGGCGACGTGGGCCCGGCCATCACTCGCGCGATGGAATCCGAGGGACCGGCCGTCGTCGAGATCATGGTCGACCGCGAGCCACCGGCCTCGGGCGGGGGTGCTTACGGCTGGTGGGACGTGCCCGTGCCGACATACATGCCAGACCAACTTGGCGCATACAACGAGGGGCGAAAAGAAGAACGTATATAGCGGGCCAAATGCCCATCCAGGAGGGTTGATATGATTAGGTCAATCAGTCATTGGTCGATGCCGGAAGGCAGCACTGTCGAGCAGTCGATGAGACTCGCCAAGCAAGCAGGCTACGACGCTATCGAGCTAGCCGTCGACGAGACGGGCGAGTTCAGCGTTGAGACGTCGGCGGAGGACCTTGCCGCTATCAAGGCGATGGCAGATGAGATTGGACTTCAGCTCCCGACCGTGGCCAGCGGGATGGGTTGGGCCTATCCGTCGATTGGCCCGGATCCGGCAATCTGCGCGCGCTCTCGCGAACTGACCATCGGCTCGCTCGACGCCGCGGCGGCGCTCGGCGCTGAAGTGCTGCTCTGCGTTCCGGGCAGCGTCACTGACGACTATGCCTACGACCAGGCGCTCGCAGACCTTGTCACGACGTTCAAGGGCCTCGCTCGCGAGGCCGAGAAGCGCGGCGTCATCATTGGCGTCGAAAACGTCTGGAACAAGTTCATGCTCAGCCCGATCGAATTCCGCGACCTCATCGACGAGATCGGCAGCCCCTTCGTGCAGGTCTACTTCGACGTGGGCAATGTCGTGCTGACGGGCTTCCCGGACCAGTGGATCCGCATCCTGGGCGAGCGCATCAAAGCGGTTCACTTCAAGGACTGGAAGCGCGATATCGGCACGATCGTGGGCTTCATAGACCTGCTAGAGGGTGATGTGCCGTGGGACCGCGTTATGGCGGCATTCACCGAGATCGGCTACAATGGCGCCGTGACGGCGGAGATGATGCCTCCGTACCAGCACTTCCCGGAGCGTCTGTTGGAGGCCACGCGTCGCAGCATGGATGCCATCCTGACCCTTGGTTAGCGAAAGGAGGCGGACCGCATGGAAGCACAGCAATGGGAGTACGTCTTGCTGAAGTTTGCCGCGGGAACGTTGGCGCATATCACCGAGCGTATCAATGAGCACGCCCAGAGAGGCTTTGTCCCGGTGATGATGTGCGGCGATGAACAGACGACGATACTCCTGCGTCGAGCGAAGGCAGAGGGCGACGAAGAGAGGGCCGATGCCGGGCGCGCTGCGCCGGCCGCCCAGCCCGCCGGACGCACTGCTCCCTGAAAGAAAAGCAAGAGCCGCCCACCGAAATGGGCGGCTCCTGCCGGATCCCCGCCTAAACGCCTGGGGGTTGCGCATTGGACGGGGAGATCTCAACGAGTGTATACCCACGAAGCACCGGGGGCATACCGTGAGCCGCATCACGGGGCCGCGAGGGCGCGCCACCGAAGGGAAGGCCTACTGTGAGCGAAGTCAGACTCGGTCTAATCGGCTGTGGGGGCATGGGAACGGGCCTCATCACCAGCACTTCGGACATCCCGAACTGCACCGTTAAGTGCGTCTGCGACCTTGATGAAGAGAAAGCTAGCACGCTCGCGGAGAAACTCGGGTGCGACGCCGTGACCGACGCGGCCGACCTGCTCGCGCGAGACGACATTGATGCTGTCATTATCGCCGTCTATAACAACGTGCACCGGCCAATGGCCGAGGCAGCCGCGGCAGCAGGCAAGCATATCTTCAGCGAGAAGCCTCTGGCTCTCACCAAGGCGGACGCGCAGGCCATGATCGATGCGGCCGACGCCGCGGGCGTCAAGCTGATGGTCGGTCAGGTCTTGCGATACCTGCCCCCGTGGCACTACATCAAGACGCTGATCGACAGCGGCAAGCTCGGCAAGCCGATCGGCATGCAGACGACGCGTATCGGCGGCGGCTGGGGCGCGACCTACCGGGCTGGCTGGCGCCTGAAGCGCGAGTCGTGCGGCGGGCCTCTGTTTGAGATCAACGCGCATGAGATCGATTTCATGCGCCAGGTGATGGGCGAGGCCAAGCGCGTTACGGCTCATGCCGGCAACTTCGGCGTGGCGCACGACATCGACTACGAGGATCTGGCGATGCTCCTGATTGAGTTCGAGGACGGCGGCTTCGGCCAGTTGCTGGCCGGCCACTGCGCGCACATCGGGAGCTACGACTCGAAGATCTTCCTCACCGAGGGCACGATATACACGGGTCCGGCGCCGCTAGGGCTGCGCTACAAGGCGGCGGACGGCGATGAGACCACGGTTGAGGCATCCGAGCTTGAGGCCGAGCCGGGCGTCAAGCGCGAAGTGCGCGAGTTTGTCGAGTGCGTTCTGAATGACACGGAACCCACGATCCCCGGCATCGAGGGGTTGCGCATGGTTGAGATCGCCCAGGCCGCGCTCATATCGGCTGAGGAACGTCGCTCTGTCGATCTGCCGTTGTAGATAAGTAGACCCGCGCCGACCATGTGATTACGGAGGAGGCGACCGTCTCTGCAAACGAGGCGGTCGCCCATTTGCGCCTAATATGGAGAAGGACACGCTTAGTCGACTGCTCGAGAGCGTCCGCGAAGGCGAGACCAGCATCGAGGACGCGCTCCGCGAGCTACGGGACCTACCATTTGAGGACCTCGGTTTCGCCAAGGTCGACCATCATCGCGCGATCCGCACCAACTTCCCCGAGGTGATATTCTCACAGGGGAAGGCGATCGGGCACGTCGTTTCGATCGTGAAGTCCCTGCGCGAGAGGCAGGAGGTCGTTCTGGCTACTCGCGCTACGGCCGAGGTTCACGCCGCGGTCCAGGCCGAAGTGCCCGAGGCCGTCTATCACGAGCAGGCGCGGATAATTCAGGTCGGCACGCCCCAGCCCGATCCGGCGTGTAAGGGGTGCGTTCTCGTCTGCAGCGCCGGCACCGCCGATATCCCTGTCGCCGAGGAAGCCGTGGTCACCGCCGAGGCGGCCGGCTGCGAGGTGAAGCGCCTGTACGACGTCGGTGTCGCGGGTATCCACCGCCTCTTCGCGCATCAGGGCTTGCTGGGCGAGGCCCGCGTGCTCATCGTCGTGGCTGGAATGGAAGGCGCGCTCGCCAGTGTCGTCGGCGGGCTCGTTGACAAGCCGGTGATCGCCGTCCCGACGAGCGTCGGGTATGGCGCCGCTTTCGAAGGCATGGCCGCGCTGCTTGGCATGCTCAATAGCTGCGCATCCGGGGTCGTTTGCGTCAACATCGACAACGGCTTCGGGGCGGGCTACTTTGCGGCGATGCTCACCAAGATGGACTGAAGGTCCGCTCGCTCACTCTATCCCCAACTCGAACCTGGCTCGTCTCAGCAGCAGCTGCGCCGCGATCGGATCCGTCTCGGCGGACTGTCGCGCTGAGCGGATCATCAGCCTCGCCAGCCACGCCTCCCGCGACGGAGGCGCGTCTTCGGCGGCTTCGGTCAGCGTCGGCAGGTCGCTTTGGACAGCCTGTAGGGCGTCAGCGATCCCGGCCAGCTCGGGCGCGTCGACCGCGCCCGACGAGATCAGCTCAACCGCCTCGCGGCACAAGCCTGGCGCGTCCCTGTGGATGTCCGCCGGGTCGCCCGTCTGCCTGAGGTAGAGCACGAAGGCGTGCTCGCTTCGTAGCGCCGGCGCGGACAGATAGCCCATGTACCAGAAGTTCGCGCCGCCATGATACAACTGGAGGAACGTGCGCGAGCCACGCCACGTGGTGCGGTGCAGCGGGAAGATGACGCCGAACGAGATCTGAAGCTCCGGGTTGTAGAGCATCATGTATGGTCCACTCGGATCGAGGCCTGACGCGACATCCCCGGCGCCCCACCCACCAACCCCGGCATACGAATCTCTCTCGCCCAGGTCCGCGATGGCACCAGCGTGCTGGACGCCATCGGGTCCGGAGAACGCGTAGTGCGTCAGCAGCTCGACGTCAATGTCGAGCTTCGGCGCCACGCGGATGATGTCGGCACTAGGCAGGCTGTCGGCAGCGAACTGGCTGATCACCAGCACGCCGTCGTCCAGCCCTCGGTAGGTCGCTTCGTGATGGACTTGTCTCTCCTCGTCAAGCGCGCATCGAACCGTCACGTTGCCGCGCTTGCCGCCGCGTCGCGTCTCGGCCGCGACGCCGGAAGTTCGCACTTCACGCCCGCCCTCGTTGTAGCCAAACCACGGGCGCTCTCCCTCTGGCCGGATGATCGAGCGGGCCTCGCCACCGATTGGCTCAAGCAACACGTCGAACGTGCCCGTGTCGCGACTGACGCGCAACTCCCATCGATCTCCGCCGATCGTTGCGTCCGATTGGGGCGCAGCGATGCAGGGCCACGTCAGCACTGCCATCGCGGCGACTGTCAGGCGCATTCTCATTCGATCACCACCAGAGTGTAGACATCGACGGGAGGGAGGTTGATCCTGACCGCCATGCGACTGCCGATCGTCATTGGCCCCGGCATGCCCTCGATGACCGGCTGACGCCGGCTGATCCGCGTCGGCGCCCACGTCAGCTCGCCCTCGGATGTGTCCGAGTCCGGCGAGATGGCGCGGATCGACTTGTCCTTCAGCCCGTAGTCGGCTGGAAGCGTCAGCAGAAGCTTCGTCTCGCCACTTGGGGTGAAGCCCTTGCCGAGCTTGAAGTCCCTGTTGATGACATCGATCAGCAACCGGTCTCCCTCGTCATGCCCCCGCACGGTGAGCTGTAGGTTGGCGTCCAAATCTCGCAGCGAGACCGTCGGCTCAACGTTCATTCTGGTCACCAGCAGATCCGCCAAATCCACCAACGGCATCGGGTTCTGGCTGGCCAGGTATTCCTCGTAGTCTCCCCGCAGTCGGTGGATTCCCGGATGCCCCGACGCCAGCTCGGGCGGCAGCACCCCCCTCGGCTGGTTCTCCTCGTCGGCCGTTCCGATCGGTCCCGATACGACGAGGTTGCCACCGTTGGCGACGTACTCGGCGAGTGCCGATAGATTCCGGTCAGTCAACGCGTAGGCTGACGGCACGATCACCGCGTCGAAGTCGTCGAGCGCCTCGGGTTGCTCGTCCGCGTAGACGCCGCCATCGCCCATGAAGACCGTGTCGAACTGCATGTTCGCATCAAGCAGGGCCTGGCAGACACCATAGTACTCCATGCTGTGGGCGGGTCCCGGCCGAGACCACTTGAGCGGGTACATGTCCCACACGCACGACGCGTAGGAGTAGATCACCCCAACTCGCGCCTCGGGCCGCGTGCCTGTGTAATACCGATCGTGGTGGTCCGAGAAGAAGCTCGCGACCCGCGCCATCTCGTCGCGCGGTCCCTCAAAGGCGCTGAATCGGTGGTGGAACGCGTAGTAACACTGCGAGGCGTATGCCTCCGCCGCCAACCACTCCAAGGCCCGGCCTTGCTGGTCCGCCGGCAGCGCGGCGAAGAACTCCGGCGGCTTCTGGATGTCGAGGAACATGCTGATCGGCTTGTCGGGCGTCATCGCCCGCGCCATGCGGTACATCGGCAGGTACGAGTAGTCCGGCGGCAGCCGCAGGTGGCTGCGACTGGTGTCAGCGCTACGGAATGCGAGCTGCCACCCCGTCCCGATATTGACGTGGTCGTAGATCGCCGATTCCATCGCCACCGCCGCCGAGAGCGTCGTCATGTCGTATTGGTTGGCGTTCGTGACCAGGTCTCGCCCGAGCGTCGCCGCGTGGGCTTTCGAGTCCTCGACGATCTCCGTCTCATATCGGTATGTCGCGTCGAGTTGGTAGAGCCACCACTGATCGTGCAGGCGACTTTCCCACGGGCGGTCGGCAATGTCCTGCTCCGCCAGGTAGTCCCGATAGCTGAGCGAATCGATGTCATCGATGCCAAACCTCGCGCTGAGCGTTTCCGCGTCGAACTTGTCCTTGAGGTACTCGCGGAAGTGCTCGCAGCAGTGGTCGCAGAAGCCCGGAACGGGGCGCATCCAGTACCATTTGCCGTACGATTCGTCGTAGTGGATTCCGTCGGCGCCGCCATCGATCACCGCTCGCGCCAGGCGCTTCACGTACTCGCGGAACTCCGGGTTCTGCAGACACCCCTGGTGCCAGTTGCCGGTTGGGATCATCCGGTTCAGCGCATCGCGGGCGACCATTTGCTCGTAGCGGCCCTCCGGCACATCGCTCTCGTAGATTGCCGATGACGTGATCATCGTCACGAAGCACATTCCGAGATTCCGCGCCAGGTCCACTAGCGGTTGTTTTGCCGCCTGGCCGTCGCGGGCCAGATTGGGCGATCTGTGCCAGGCGCCGTACACGCCGCGGACCACGACGCCGACGCCCATGTCTGACATCGCCCGCACGTCGTCCCCGCTGTTACCGGGTTGACAGATGGCGAAGGCCCTGGCGTTCTGGAGAGCTTCCAGGTTCGGGCCGGCCTGGGCATCGCGGCTCGCGAGTCCAGCCAGGGCGGCCACAGTGAAGATGAGAACGGGCGGCATATTCGCCTCCGGAGCGTGGGTGATGCGGCTGAGAACCTTCGTCGCCGGCCCGGCGGGCACCTGTGATCGCGCCGACGTCCGGGGAACAAACGCCGATCCGGTGCTGTCCCTAGCAACAGTTGACGACATCTCGCGTATGTGGGGTGGTTCCTATGCGCTCAATAGCCCGGACCGTAACAATCACCATGCTGCTCGCGCTCACCGCGTGGGCTGTTGCTCAGGACGGAAGCGACGCGTTGGTTGCCAAGTGCAAGGCCGACGCGGCCCAGCTAGCGGGCGTTGCGGTAGCTGACATCGAGACGAAACTCGTCGAGCAAGTCACCTGGCGCGATGGTTCGCTCGGGTGCCCTAAGCCGGGCATGGATTACACGATGGCGCTCGTGCCTGGGTATAAGATCGTCCTCGATGCAGGAGGGCGGACGATGGAGTATCACACGGATCTGCGCCAACGCGTGGTCTTGTGCGAGGACACGCCGGCGGACGACGCGGGTGGGGGAGACGCTCCCGCTCCGACGGGCGCACGCGTGCTGGTCCTGGAGCCGGTAGCCGATGCCCCGAACCTGAATGGCCGGCTGGTCTCCAAGGCCCTCGATGGGGGAGATGACGCTGTGATCCTGCCCCAGTGCTCGGCCTTCAGCGTCTCCGACAGTGGGCTGATCCTCGCCAAACGCCGAACATCTCGCTCGACGCACGAGCTGGTTGTGGTCGATGGAGCAGAGACCGAAGTCGTGGCCACGGCGTTCGACTTCGAGTGCCTCACGTTCCTGGAGCCGACCAGCTCCTTCGTCTACTTCATGCGTGCGAGAGCCGGCGACGATTACTCGCTCTTCGCCGCGGACCGGGGCGCTGGGCCTCAGCCTCTGGCGTGGGCGCCCACCGCGCGCCAAGGTCAGGGCGCATCCGCTTCGGTGTCAGGCGCGATCATTGTGCTGAACCTGCCGGCGGAGAACGCCGGCGCGGGTCGCGTGATCGCCCTGAGTCTCGTTTCTCAGACCGTGCTGTTGGACATAGAGGCTCCCATCGGCGCGGCCGCGCCCAACTAGCCGAGGCTTAATGAACCAGAATCCAAAAGGGCGTGGCCTTCAAGGCCACGCCCTTCTTCATGCAAGCACATCGGCTGAAACTGCTACGGGATCGTGATGTTTCCCATGTCGCCGAATGCCCCGGCACCCATCTGCTCTTGCTGCCAGGCGCGGTAGCGCTCCAGCCACTCCGCCTCCTGGTTGGCAAGCTCCATCTCGCCCAGCAAGGCGAAAGCGGCCATGAGGTCGGTGTGTATCCCATCGTTGCCGTAGGTTACCTCAGCTGCGTTGTCGGAGGCCTTCTTGTATGCTTCAACCGCCTCCTGCTTGCGGCCCGCGTCCGCGTAGAGTTCGCCGAGGGTCTTCATGAGCTGCGCGGAGCGGTCGGCGCCCGGGACCTCCGCGATCTGCGCCAGCAGCGTCATCGCCGTCTCCGACTGCCCCTTGCCCCGCCACAGCTCGGCCAGCTCGAACTTGGCGCCGATGTTACCGGAGTCGGACTGCGTGGCTTGGTCCAGGAGGCCGATGATATCCATCTCGGCGCCATCGTTGTCCATGAGTTCGTACGCCTGCAACTCAAGGTCAATGATCTCGACCTGGGCCGACTTGCGCAGGTCCGTTTGATACTCGCGCCACTTGGCGTTCTGCAACTCGGTGGTCAGCGTCGTGCGGTGCGTCTCCTTGGCGTCTTCGAAGTCATCCGGCAGGGCCGGCTCGCGCCCTTCCACCTTGATGATCTGCAGCCCGTAGTAGCTCTCGACGACTCCGGTGATCTGGCCCGGCTCCAACGCGGACGCCGCCGTCCACACCTCCGCAGGCATGTTCCGGCGTGTCTGCGCAGTGGTCATCTCGCCGCCGTTCTCCGATGTGGACGATGTTGAGTGCTTCTCTGCGAGTTCCGCGAAATCCGCGCCGCCCTGAAGCTGCTCGAGCAACCCGTCAATCGTCTCGCGAGCCTCGCTCTCGAAATCGCGGTTTTCGAGGGCGTCTCGATCCACGGTCAATTCGTCAAGCTTCTGCTGCCGATCAGCAGCGGCCTCTTCGTCCAATTCCGCCGCGGCCTCGATCTCCTTCTCGAGTTCCGCGATCTCGTCATCGATTGGCTGTTGCGCATCCCATCTGAGTGTGTCGGCGCTGACGGTTATCTCTCTCGCGGTCAGCTCCGCGAAGCTCGCCTTTAGGTCCTCATCCGACACGGTCACGGTCGCCTCGATGGCTTCCTGCAGCTTCTCGTAGCCGAGCAGCGTGCGGATGGCCGCGTTGCTGCCACGGTCGCTGTTGCGGAGTTCGCGCAGTAGGTTCTCGCGATACTCGTCGAGCGTCAGGCCCTCGCGCTCCAGCCTCGCCGCCAGCGCGGTGCGGCTCTCGATCTGCGGCTCGAGCTGCGCGTCGATGATGTCGATGCGCTTCTGCTCGATTTCGTCGCTCGATATGTCAATGTCTGCTTCCGCGACGGCCTGGACGTTGGCAATCTCGTTGATGTTGCTCTCGAGCCAGTTCTGCAGCACGTAGCGGTGCTGCTCCACCGGGATCGGTCCGCCGGAGCGGCGCTCTACCTCATAGAGGTATCCGTCCAGCGATGTGCGTGGGATTTTGTCGCCGTTTACGACTGCCACGATCTTCGATACGTCGCGATCGGGCGCTGGGCCGCCGTCAGGCCCCTGGTTGCTGTTGGGAGCGCTCCCAAACGAGTAGAACGCGCCGACGACGAAGATCACGATGATGAGGTAGAATACTGGCTTGACGGCCTTGCGCATCTTCTGCTTGAGCTGTATGAAACCCATGAGTCGTCCCTAATCTCCCGAAAACTGGTCCGGACGGGCCCGCTACTCGCGAGCCCCCGAAGTCGCCTGCTCGACGAAATCGCGTATCCGCGTTTTGAAGATCTCTGTGTCGAATTCCAGCGCGCGCTCTCGGCATCTCGCCTTGTCGAAGGACATGCCTTCGAACCGGCGTGTCGCGTCAATGAGTGCTGCCGGCGTCTGCTCGTCGAAGAAAACCCCTGTCTCGCCGTCTATCACCGTCTCCAGAGCACCCCCGGCGCCATAGGCGATCACGGGGCGGCCGGTGCTCATGGCCTCCACCGGGGCGATGCCAAAGTCCTCCAACTGCGGCATGACAAGCGCCCTGCATCGGCCGTAGAGATGCTGCAACTCCTCATCCGAGACCTTCCCGGCCATTCGGATGTTCGGTCCCGCCAGTGCCGCCAGGTCCTCGCGCATCGGTCCGTCGCCCACGACCACCAGCGGCAGCCCCAGCTCATTGAACGCCTCAATCGCCAGATCGACTCGCTTGTACGGGTTGAGCGCCGCGACCGCGAGGAAGTGGTCCTCGTCATGGTCTTCCGGCAGCAGGCGCTGCGTATCGACCGGCGCTTCGATGACTTGTGAGTCGATGTCCCAGTACTTCTTGATCCGGCCCTGCGCGGTGCGCGAGTTGGCAAGGTAGTGCGTCGGGCGGCCGCACGTGCGCAAGTCCCATGCTCTCAGACGTGGCAGCAGACGCCTGGCGATACTCTTGGCAAATCGGCTTCCGCTCGCCGTCTCCAGGTATTCGTCTGACCAGTGCCACAGGAACCGCGCCGGCGAGTGGCAGTAACAGACGTAGATGGCGTCTTCGCGGAAGATGACGCTTTTCGGCCAGGCGCTGGAATCGCTGACGATCAGGTCGTACTCGCCCAGCGGCAGCGATTCGATTGCCCGCGGCATCAGCGGGAGCAGCTTTGGCAGGTGCTTGATCGCGCCTGGGATCTTCTGCAGGAACGATGGGCGCACGTCCCACTCTCGGCAGGCCTCGCCCATCGCCTCCGGATCGTGGGCCAGCGTGTAAATCGGCGCTTCGGGCCAGATGTCATGGAAGGCTGCGAGACACCGTTCGGCGCCGCGCATCCCTTGGACGAGGTAATCGTGGACGAGTGCGACCTTCACTCATCCGGCCTCCCCGCCGCCAACGGCACCTTCATCGAGCAGTAGCGCCCGCACATGGAGCATGCCTCGTGGTCGCCATCCTCGGCTTCTTGACGTGCCTGCTGCACTCGCCCCGAGTTCATGGCGAGCGCGGCCATCTTGTCCCAGTCGAGCGCCTTGCGGGCCTCGGACATTTCTCGATCCCAGTCTGCCGCGCCGGGCACGCCTTTGACGATATCCGCCGCGTGAGCCGCGATGCGCGAGGCCATCGTGCCGTCGATGATGTCCTGCACGCTCGGGAGACTCAGGTGCTCGGCGGGCGTCACATCACACAGGTAGTCCGCGCCGGCCGCCGCGCAGATCGCGCCGCCGATCGCGCCGGTGATGTGGTCGTAGCCGGGAGCAACGTCGGTCACCAGCGGCCCCAGTACGTAAAACGGCGCGCCGTGGCATAGTCGCTTCTGGAGGGTGACGTTGGCCGCGATCTGGTCCATCGGCATGTGGCCTGGGCCCTCAACGAACGCCGGTACCCCGGCCTCGCGCGCGCGATCTACCAGTTCGCCGATGACGATGGTCTCGGCTACTTGCGCGCGGTCCGTCGCGTCAACGCCGCCACCCGGACGCAGCCCGTCGCCGATGCTGATCGCGACATTGTGCTGCTTCAGGATTGCCAGCAACTCATCATATCGCTCGTACAGCGGATTCTCGCCGCCCGTCGCCTCGATCCAGTGGGCAACCATGCTTCCGCCTCGGCTGACCACCCCTACCGTCCGGCCCTCAAGGCGTAGGCGCTCCAGGGACATCTTCGTCACGCCACAGTGGACTGTGACGAAATCGACCCCGTCCAAGCAATGGCGCTCGACGGCCTCGAGAAAGAAGTCCGAGGGCGTCTCGGCGAGCGACCCGTAGCGGTCCGTTGCGCCGACTCCCACCTCGTACAGCGGCACGGAGCCCAGCGGCACCCCGCATGCCTCGCGGATGGCTACCCGCGCCTCGTGGATGTTGCCTCCGAGACTCAGGTCCATGATAGTGTCGGCGCCCGCGTCGAGCGCGCCACGCAGTTTCGCTAGTTCGGTATCGATTGACGGGGAATCGGGCGATGTGCCCAGGTTGACGTTGACTTTCGTCTTCAGCCCGGTTCCGATCGCCACGGGCCGAGAGCGGCCGTAGCCGCCCATGATGACCACAGTGCCGTTGTTGACCCTCTCGGAGAGGGACTCAACGCAGGTGCGCTCCTCCGCGGCAACCTGTTCGAGCGCGCCAGGCTCGACACCGTACGGGTTGTGCATCTGGTTCCTCTTCATCACGGCATATCCCATGCAACAGAAAAGGCCTGGGCCCCTATCAATGAGCCGCAGGCGCAACGCTTCGTAAATGACTGTGGCAGGCTAGTATAGCCCTTTTCGTAGGCGAGCGCAACCGCTCCCAAGCTCGCGCGTCGGCTCTATATAGGGGCTCCAAGCATGGCCGGCCATCTCGCCCTGTTCAACGCCTGAAAACGGGGCCGAGTTGCCCGCCCTCGCGTTTGACACGGGCCTCGCTACGCAGGTACAATCGCCTTGGGTGATGCGATTGACCAACGCAAACAACGGACTTGAGGCGATCATCTACGTTGACGGCGCCAGCAAGGGGAATCCAGGCCCGGCGGGCGCCGGAATCGTCATACAGAGCGCCGAGGGCGATGCCCTGAAAGACCTCTCGATCCCGATTCCCCACGCGACGAACAACGTCGCCGAATACACGGGGTTGATTGAGGGCCTCAAAGCCGCTCTGGAGATGGGCCTGAAATCAGTCGAAGTGCGAACCGATTCCCAGCTCATGGAGCGCCAGTTGCGCGGCGTCTACCGGGTGAAGAACCCTGGTCTGCAGACGCTCTATGCCCAGGCGACTCGGCTCATCGATCGTTTCGACCGGTGCGCGGTGACGCACGTTCGTCGAGAAAAGAACAAGCTGGCCGACAGACTCGCGTCCGACGCCGCTGTCCAGGCGGGCAAGGCGGGCCGGCGCGAGCAGAAACAGGGGAGTCTGGACCTTTGAGCGACCGACAGTTGCCGTGGGACTGCGACTGGATCGTGAAGAAGACGATCTGCGCCATCCGGTTGCCGGCCCAGGAAGACGTTGAGCAACTCGCGCGGCTGGGGATCACGCTGATGGTCACCGTGGCGGTTGAGAAGTACGCCGATCCTGTCCGCCAGTGGTGCGTGGACGCCGGAATGCGGCATCTGCGCTACGATGTGGAGGACATGGAGCCGCCGGAGGTCGACCAGATTCGCGATTTCGTCGGTGAAACGCAGTACGAGTTGGAACGGCAGGGGAAAGTGGCTGTTCACTGCCTTGGAGGGATCGGCCGCACGGGCACGATGATCGCGGGCTACCTCGTTGCGCAGGGGAAGAGCCACAGGGGTGCTATCGACCACGTCCGGCGACAGCGGCCCGGCTCGATCCAGACGATCGGGCAAGAGATCGCCATCGCGCGGTTCGCCACGGAGATACAAGCGAAGTAGCCGCGCTTACCTGACGTCGTGGGCGCGAATGGGGAGTGATCGCGACGCTGCTGCTCCTGTTGGGGATGCTGACGGGGAAGGACGACCTCGAGGCGCTGACCGACCGGGAACTGGTTCACCGGACGGCGCGCGGCGACTCGGCGGCATTTGAGGTCCTGCACAGGCGTTATTACCACAAGCTCTACAAGGTGGCGTACGTCAAGCTCGGAAACGAAGATGATGCCCACGACATCACATCCGAGGCTTTCGTGCGGGCTGTCAAGAACGTCTATAAGCTCGACCCGCTTGCGAGCGCGAGCCTTTACCCATGGCTGCACACGGTCGTCGCGAACTTGGTTGTAGACCACTACCGGCGCAACGCTCAGGTCGACACGGTCTCAGACACGCCCGACGCGCAGGACTTACTGTCCATATTTGAGCGGATTGAAGACCCCGGCCCTCGACCCGAGGACGTCGTCAGCCGTAAGCAAGTCCAGGACGCGATCCGTCAGGCGCTGGACAGCTTGCCGGAAGCCCAGGCGGAGGCCGTGCACTACCGGTTCATTGGCCAGATGTCGCTTGCCGAGATTGGCGTGGAAATCGGGAAGAGCGAGGGCGCTGTGAAGTCTCTGCTGCACCGGGGGATGTTGAATCTGCGAGGCCGAGTGCAGGCGATGCAAGAGCTGCGGCGCCAACAAACCAAAGGAGGCAGGAACACCGATGTCAACGGAGATTCTGTCTCAGTACATAGATGAGCTACTTGCGGGCCGCGAGCGTCCGCTACAGGAATACCTGCTCAACAACCCGACTCAGCGCGCTGAACTCGTGCCGCTGCTGGTTGGCGCGTTGGCGGTGCACCGATCCGTGGAGTCGATCGACCTCCTCAGGGCGCGTGAGGAGGCGTCTCGCCAGCGCAGCCTGGAGGAGTTGGCGAAGGTCTACGCCGAGCTCGAGGATCTGACCGCGACTGGCGCGTTGAGTAAGTTTGTTCAGCACATCAAGAACATTCTCGGTGGCGGTCGCCATTGAGCGCCGGGGGCGGGGCCGTGCGCGCTGCTCTTACCCCCGAGGCGATCGCGAAGCTCGGAAGCATGGAATTGCGGGCCCGGGCCATCGTCGAGGGTCATCTGACGGGCCAGCATTCCAGCATCCATCGCGGCGCGAGCGTTGAGTTCGTCGATCACCGCGAGTACTCCCCCGGCGACGAGCCCCGACATATCGACTGGAAGGTCTACGGACGGACCGACCGCCTCTACGTCAAGCAGTACGAGGCCGAGACCAACCTCGACGTGCACATCTGCGTCGATGTCAGTCGGTCGATGGACTTCGCATCAGCCGGCGTCACGAAGCTGCAGTATGCCACGTTCCTCGCCGCGGCTCTGGGGCACATCGCCACGGGTCAGCGCGACGCGGTGGGGCTCTTCCTCTTCGACCGCGAGATCCGCCAGACGCTCCCGGCGATGACCAAGCCCGCTCATCTTGCGCGGGTGTACGAACTCCTTGAGGGAGCGACGCCCGGCGACGATACGAAGATCAGCGCCTCCCTTGAGGAGGTCGCTCGGCGCATCCGCCGGCGCGCGATCATCGTCGTGATCTCCGACCTCCTCGACGAACCGGAGGACGTCCTTCGCGCGCTCGCCTTCTTCCGTCATCGCGGGCACGACGTCATTGTGCTTCACGCGATGGATTCATCGGAATTGACGCTCGAGTTCCGCGGGACGGTCGCCTTTGAGGATCTTGAGACCGAGGAGACGCTGAGCTGCGAGGTCGCCGACCTGCGCGCCGGCTACCTCGCCGAGTTGCGTCAGTTCCTTGCGGAGTGCCGCCACGGCTGTCGTGACCATTCCATCGACTACGCCCTCATCGACACGAGTCGTCCGTTCGATGAGGCGCTCTCGGCTTACCTCGCCCACCGTCGCGGCGTCACGACCCGCCGGCGGTGACCCCTAGTCGCTCGTGCCCTCGTCCATCTGCATGCCACCCATTCCGCGGCTCATCCCGCCGGCCGCGGGGTCGTTCGGTTTCCCGTAGTTGAAGCCGGGGTCGACGTTTGACGCGCAGTGGCGGAAGCACTCTCGTATCTCGTCGGGCAGATCGTGGATTGCCCGGACAATGTCGTCGGATGATCTCGAGCCGCCTGACATTTCGTGGACCATGCCGAATTGGGGCCCCACCATGGAGCCGATGGTGTCGATCGCCGGCTGGCCGTCGGCCAGGCGCGTGTGGTCGCGGAGAAGAGCGGCCCACCATTGGGAGAGCCGCACCGCTCGGGCGCGCGGGCTGGCCTCCTCATGCCCGGGGATCCGCACATCCCCCGCTATGCGGCTATCCGCGGTGGCCAGAAGGACGGTCTGGTCCGCGATGCGGGCATTGTAGATCACGACGCGCTCGCCGCGCCACGTGCCGACAGTGATGTTCTCGGGGATGATGCGCCCTTGGTCTGTCAGCCAGTTGAGGCGGCCGGCGATGATCTCGCCGCGCTCCCGGGCCACGTAACCGCCGGCGTCATCCAGGATGAAGACGTCCGCGCCGAAGCTGGTGACATACGCGTGATTGCGCGCGTGGTGGTTGCACCACTCCTTCCGGTGACCGTATTGGAGCGATCCGTGGCGCACTTCCTGAGCGCCCGAGATCGCGACGCACGCTACTAGCACGGCTGTGACGGCGACACATCTCAGTGGCATTCTCATGAGATCCACACCTCTCTTGGTAATGGGAAAATAAACTACGCACAGTAGTAGTTCGCCGCACAGGCCATTCGTACCTGCATGTGTCATGCTGCGAGACGGAGAATCGTCGCTCCGGGCTGTTTGGCTCTGGCTTATTCGGCCAACTCGGGCCCGCCGCCGACAAGGGCCCCTTGTCCATACAACAACATGTCGTAGCACTTCTGCACGCGATCCCAGTGCTCTTCGCGGTCGAGCGCCCAATGGCGGCCGATCACCGATACCACCGTGCCGACGCCCTGCTTCTCGCACTCGGTCTCCATGTCGCCGATGTATCGCGCGCCAGCCTCGGGACGCTCGCCTCGACGCCCCAGCAACCCGTGGACGTAGACCTCCGGCACGTCGAGCCTCCGGCACATCTCCAGCAGGTTCACCAGGTACTCCACCGACCCGTGGGACGAGTAGAAGCTGATGATCCCCAGCAAGTGCAGGGCGGTCCCGTTCTGTTTCGCGTGCTCGGCAGCGGAGACGAACGCCTCGTTCGTGTAGAAGGAGCCATCCTCGATGGCGCGTTGAATCCGCATCCGATCGCTAGGCACGATGCGCCCGGCTCCGATGTGCAAGTGTCCGGCCTCCGAGTTGCCTACCGTGCCTTCGGGCATCCCGACGGCTTCGCCCGACGCCATCAGCGTCGTTGACGGATTCTCCGCCAGCAGCGCGTCCATGTTTGGCGTGTCGGTCTGGGAGATCAGGTTCTGAGGGCTGTCCGGCTGCACGCCCCACCCGTCAACGATCATCAGGAACACGCGGTTGGTCTCGCCGCTCAGCCCATCGACAAGCGGCGTGCCTGTCATCGCGTCCGGCGCGGCGATGCCCATCGCTGTGAGAACGGTGGGCGCGACATCGGCCAGCCCGCCTCCCTCACGCGTGGTTACGCCTTCCGCTCCGACAATCGCGAAGGGGACGTGGCTGTCGGTATGTCCCGTGTCGACGGCGCCCTCGGGGTAATACCACTTCTCCGTCGTGCCGTGGTCGGCGGTCACGAGCGTGATGACGCCTGCCTCGCGTGCCGCGGCGAGCACTCGACCGAGTTGCTCGTCAACCGCTGAGATGGCCTTGTGAACGGCGTCCTTGTTCTCGATATGCCCGACCACATCGATGTTCGCGAAGTTCGTGATGATGAGATCGTAGCTTGGGTCCTGGAGCTTCTCTATCGTTGCGTCGGCGACGTCCTTCACGTTCATCTCGGGCATCGCGTCGAACTGCTCCACGTCCCTCGCCGATTCCACCGGGACGCGTTCCTCGCCCGGAAACACCTCGCCCCGCTTCCCGTTGAGGAAGAAGTTGACGTGGATGGCTTTCTCGGTCTCGACGATCTTCGCGATTCGCTTCCCGGCCTTGCTGGCGACCTCGCAGAGCGAATCCTGAAGCTCCTCAGGCGGCGGGAAACCGATTTTGACTGGCAGGTCGGGACTGTACTGGATCATCGTCGACATCTCGACGCCGAACCCGCCATGGCGGTCGAAGTGGGGGAAGTTCGCATCGGTGAGCGCCATCGACAGCTCCGATTCGCGCTCGCCTCGGATGTTGTAGAATATCATCGCGTCCCCGGGCTTGACGCGCCCAACCGGGCTCCCGTCCGCCTCCGCCCGCACGATCGGGAGCATCGCCTCGTCTTCTTCGCCTCGAGCGTAGGCCGCAAGCACGGCCTCGGCCATTGGGTACTTCATCGGGTCAGTCATGACGCTTCACGTCCTCCTGGACTTCGCGCGCCTGGGCGGCCCGGAAGCGGGTCTTCCCAAACGCCGGTCCGGTAACCTATACTGCCAAACCGCCACTGCAGTCAACCGAATTGGGCAAAGGTAGAAGACCGTGCGGATCTGTATCGTTGGGCCGGGCGCTCTCGGATGTCTTCACGCCGCGTTGCTGGCGCGCGCGGGCGCTGACGTCTGCCTGCTCGACCACCGCCCCGAGCGCGCCGCCCTCATCCGCGAGCGCGGGGTGACCGTTGAGGACGAGTCGGGCTCGTGGACGGCATCAGTCCCGTGCTCTGATGATGCGTCCGCCCTTCCGCCGCCGGACTGCTTGCTGCTCTGCGTCAAGACGTTCCAGACTGGACCGGCATTGGCCCACGCCGCGGGCGCCCTCGGCCCGGAGACCGTTGTCGCGAGCATTCAGAACGGCCTGGTCGACCCCGAGTGTCTCGTTGATGCGGCATCGCCCGAACGCGTCGTGCTGGGCACGAGTCGCAATGCCGCGAACACGCTGGGGCCAGGCCATGTCCGTCACGCGGGCTCGGGCGCCACGTTTCTCGGCCCGCTGGCGCCGGACGGCATGCCGGCGGCGGATCGGGTCGCGGAGGCTCTGCGCGTGGCCTTCGCCGAGGTCAGAGTCGTTGATGACATCGCAACATATCTCTGGCGCAAGCTCTTCGTCAATGTCGCGCTCAACCCGTTGACTGCGCTCACAGGCTTGCGCAACGGGCAGCTCGTCAGAGTGCCGCTGCTCCTCGCTGCCATCCGCGACCTCACGCGCGAAGCCGAGCGCGTCGCCCTCGCGCGCGAGGTCGATACGAAGCCGGGCCTCGCGATGCGCGCGGCGCTTGACGCCTGCAAGCACACGGCGGAGAATCGCTCGTCCATGCTGCAGGACGCCCAGGCCAACCGGCGCACGGAGATCGATGATATCTGCGGCGCTGTCGCGCGCGAGGCGGGCATCGCCGAGACGCACGCTCCGCTCAACAAGGCCATGACGTGGCTCGTGTCGGAGGTCCTCCGCACGGGCGAGACGAATGCCAGCCGACTGTAGGGGACTTCAGTCCCACCCGCTGTGAGAAACCACTAAGCCGCATAGGCTAACCATCCGGAGTTGATTGACATGATTATCATTGGCGAGCTGATTAACGGAACCCGCAAGGCCGTCGGCGCCGCGGTTGAAGCGAAGGACGCGGATCTCATTCAGGATCTCGCGCGCAAGCAGGACGAGGCCGGCGCCAGCTTTATCGACTGTAACGCCGGCACGCCTGGCGACCGCGAGTTCGGTGACATGGAGTGGCTCGTGAAGACGGTTCAGGAAGTCACGGAGAAGCCGCTCGCGATCGACAGCCCAAACCCCAAGGTCGTCGAGCTTGGGCTTGAGACGTACACGGGCAGCGCGACGCCGATGATCAACTCGGTTAGTCTCGAAGCCGACCGCATCGAGAACATGTTGCCCCTCGCCGCGGAGCGCAAGACGAATGTCGTCGCTCTGGCGATGGATGATAACGGCGTGCCCTCCCTGCCCGGTCAGCGCGAGGACATCGCCAATAAGCTCATCGACGCCTGCATCGAGGCGGGTCTGCCGGCGGGCAACATCTACGTCGACCCCGTCGTCACCACGCAGTCCTCGGATGCCAACACCGGGCCGATGATCCTCCAGGCCATCGCTGCGATCAAGTCCCACAACCCCGAGGTCCACGTCACGGGCGGGCTGAGCAATATCTCCTACGGGCTGCCCAATCGCAAGCTCCTCAACCGCGCCTTCGTGACGCTGGCGATGGCCCAGGGGCTCGACTCGGGCATCATCGACCCGTGCGACGAGCAACTCATCGCCACCATCACCGCCGCCGAGGCTCTGCTGGGCATCGACGAGTGGTGCATGGGCTACATCACCGCATCCCGCGAGGGCAAACTCGGCGAATAGTACGCGCTGGCTCGGCTGAGGACACATCCGACAAGAACGCAGACATGTGCGCGCCAGCACTGGTTTGTCGTCACGTGACGACAAACCACTGCGTCAGGCACCGCGAAGGGGACCCCGATCGGGGTCCCCTTCGCGGTGTTATTGGCGGTCTCTGGTTGGGACGCCCGAGCGAACGATCCTCCGTGTCCTACCGCAGCAACCAGTCGAGCATTGCCTCGAGCAACCCGCATTCGCCCTCCGTCAGCGTGACGTCGTGCTCCTTGGGGCTGGCGCCGAGGGCGAGCCCGCACGCCACGACCTTGCCCGTGTCGAACGCCGCGCCCATCACTGCGGGCTTCTCTGTATCCGGGTCGATGGCAATCGGCGTCATGTCGGCGCGGATGCACGGTTGGAGGAGAATATGCTCGGGATAGATGGGCATGATCCGGCCAACCGGCACGCAGCCGGGCCTTGCCCAGATGACATCAACGGGCGCGTTCTCAACGTGGGCGGTCCCGCCCGAGCACACCCATGGGAAGAGCACGGGGTGGTCTCGGTAGCCGACCGCATCGTGCGTCAACACGAGCGCGCCGCCCGCGCCCACCCAGTCCCAGATCAGCCAGCAGTGGTCCTTCGTGTACGTCTTGGGGTCGATGCGCTCGGGGAAGATGAGGATGTCGCATGGGGCCATGGCGGGGATGGCAATGCCATCGACGACTCCCGCTCGATACCTCCCGCCTGCGCGGAGCGCGTCCACCATGGAATCGGCGCCAAGTCCACCTCCCACGACGCCAACGGCCGGCGCGTCCGTGGGGCCAATGAACACTGGCAGTGGGAGTTCGTCTTCGGAACGGGTAACGTCTCGGCCCTCGAGACCTCGCATCGTCTGACCTCGGACAAGTGAACTGGTGCGGAAGGACCATTTCTATTTGAGTGGTCACCAAGCCGGCGCAACAGTTGCTCGGTTCGAGTTGGGCCAGGCGATCACCTGCCGCGCGCAATCAATCCGCGGGGTAGCGGGGTCGTCGGCAGGAACCTCGGGCGCGAACACGGAGCTTGTATGAATAGGTCAGGTGGCAATAACCGTGCGATCCGGCGGCTGGAGCGGGCCATCGACGCATCCGGAAGGCGATTCCGCAACGTTCCCGCCTGTTGATTCGTCGTCATATACGGGCGACTGCGCCTGCGGCTGATTCGCGCGTCCCTACGTCACCCACCACCAGGGAGGAAAGCCATGCGGCCTCACAGATCACTTCCATGGATCGTTCTGATGTTGCTAGCGACCCCTTTGTTCGGCTTCTGCCAGGATGAAGCTGCCCCCGAGATTGACCGGACGGACCCCGCAGCCGTCGCTTCCGCCTACATCACCGCGTGCCGCACGGGCGACACGGCGGGCGCGCTCGCGCTCCTTCACCCCGAAGACCCCCTCAGGGCGGCTCTCGTTGAGGCCGCCGAGGAGATGGGCGGCGAGGCGGAAGAGATGGGCTTCTCGTTCGGCCGGATCTTCACCGAGTTCATGTTCGTCCCGATGAAGATGGACTTCGGCGTGGGGGAGATGAACGCCGAAGTGGCCGAGGATGGCACGGCACAAGTGACCGTCAAGCGCACGTGGGCCGTCGACCAGAAGCTCATCATGAGCAAAGCCGAAGACGGGACGTGGTCGATCAAGGTACTTGATTCGGTCAAGCTGACCACCGGATCCGAGTCCTCGTTCATTCAGATGCAGGGCCGCGGCGGCAACCCGAACGCCGAGGGCGCGCCTCCGCAGATGCGGGTCTACGATTCCGAGAGGCGCCTGCGTCGTCTCGGTCAGGCATTTCAGGAATACGCGAAAGACCATGACAGCATGCTCCCGCCGGCCGCCACGTGGGTCGATGCTCTGCAACCGTATGTGCTCGACCCTGAGGTGTTTCAGTGCCCGGGCGACCCCGAGCAGGAGTATGGGTATGCCATGAACCTGATGGCCGATGAGATCGAGATGCCGCGGGACTGGAATGACAAGCGCAAGATCATCCTCGTCTTCGAGTGGCGCGGCGCCGAGCGCAACGCAACGGCCATGCCGGACGAGCTGATCGACATGGAATCGTTCTGGCCCGACGGAGCTATCGTCTATGCCGACGCTTCGGGCAACACGCGTCGCATGCCGCAGGGAACCTCACTCGACGAGATCGCTGTCGCCGAGCAGCACCGCCAGAAGTGCGAGCAGAACGTCCGCGCCCTCACGCGCTCCGTGCTCAAGTTTGCCCGCGAGAACGACGGCCTGCTGCCCGGGCCCGATACATGGCAGGACGACATAGCGCTCTATCTGCTCGACGAAACCGGCGTCGATGATGTCTTCCGCTGCCCGGCCGCGGATGAGATCGACTTCGCCTATGCCATCAACTCGGCGGTCGCCGGGATGGATGCCACCGAGATCCGAGGTCACGAGCGTATTACGCTCTTCTTCGAGTCCGACCTCAACGTTGCGAACGCGTCGGGCGATCCCTTGTTGGACGCCGCGGCGGAGGGGCGCCACCTGGTGGAGTATGACGGCCGGCGCCGAAACACGGGCGGCCTGCTGAGCGGAAGCACGACGCACCTGAGTCCGGCAACGCCCGCGGCGGCCGGACCCGTGCCCGAGGCCGTCGAGGAGGAATGAGCCGATGAATTGGACTCGACTCGCCGCACTGGTCATCCTGCTGTCGCCCGCGGCGCATCCCCAGGATGCCGAACTGGATAGGACGGACGCGCAGGCTGTTGCGCGGGCCTATGTTGACGCGTGCCGCGAGGGCGATCTCGAGACGGCCGTTTCGTTCATGTTCGATGAGCGTGAGATCGAAGCCGCGCGCGAGTTTTCCGAGGAGTTCATGGACGAACCCGCCGAGATGGGCATGGATATGGAGGACATCTTCGTCGAGTTTCAGTTCCTCCCCGTCCCATTTGACATCACCCGGGAGGACGCCGGGGCGGTGGTCGATGACGAAGAAGCGCGCGTCACGTTCAAGGCCGACTTCACCTTCGATCAGGAACTCGTGCTGAAGAGGCAGGAAGACGGCACTTGGGCGGTTGCGCTCCTCGATTCAGTGAAGGCCACGCGCCAGGCGGAGATCACCTTCCTCGAGATGGAGCTGGGCATGGGGGACGAACGGGCGATGGAGATGGCTGGAGCCCAGATGATGGCCGGGATGGAGACCGCCGGGTTGATCCCGCCTCCGCCGAAGTCGAGCGCCGAAGCCCTCCAAGTGCTGTGGCAGCTCGCCTTCGAGTATGCCAACGAGCATGATGGACGGTTGCCCGAGGCAGGCCGCTGGACGGATGAGCTTGAGTTGTTCGTGCTGGACCGCGCGCTGCTCAAGAACCCCGAGCAACCGGACCTCGCGTGCGGATATGCGATGAACATCGAGGCAGATGGCGTCGACGTTCAGGGGATATGGCAAGACGATGCGCTCGGCGCCACCTTCCTGTTCGTCGAATGGCCGACCGGCGAGCGCAACGCGGTAACCGACCCGGGTGGGTTCGCAGACACGGAATCGCACCGCGAGAACGGGGAGGTCGCCTACGTCACGCTGGACCGGTCGATGCACCGCGTCCCCGGCGGCGAGCCGCTTGAACTGGAGCAGCCTGAGATCGAGGCTGGCCCTGAAGCCGTCCCCCTTGAGGAGGAGGACCAGACCGAGCAACAGCACGCCCAGGCCTGCCAGAGCAACATGAGGCAGATCATCGAAGCCATCCGCAAGTTCGCCCGCAAGAACGAAGGCACGCTCCCCGAGGCAGCCACCTGGATGGATGACCTGGCGCCCTACCTGATGGACGCGAATGACGGCGACGGCATCTGGGCCTGCCCGAGCGCGCCGGACCTCGAATTCGCTTACGCCTTCAACGCTGACGTGTCCGGCAAGAACGCGCTCGATCTCCCGGGGCATCACGAACTGGTCGTCATCTTCGAGTCGGATATCGATGACCTCAACGCGGCCTCGACGTGGGATCCAGAAGTGGACCAACTCACCCGCCACTCGGCAGCGTTTTCTCTGCCTGAAGGCCACCCAGGGGGCTACGTCGGCTACCTCAACGGGGCCGTGGCCGTTCCGACGGATGCCGTGGAGGAATGAGCCACAGCCGCGCGTGCAGGGATCGGGAGGCCTAGTCGCGGAAGCACTGCTACGCATGGTTGGCTGTTCATCCAGCGCTAGAGGCGGCCAGTCTGGGATTGGCAACCCGGGGGGAAGGCGATGCGCATTGTCCTGTATACCGGCAAGGGCGGCGTCGGCAAGACGTGCGTGAGCGCGGCCGCGGCGCTCGCCGCCGCGAAGCTCGGCCACCGAACCGTCATCATGTCCTCCGACCGCGCGCACAGCCTCGGAGATTGCTTCGACCGTCGGCTGGGACCTGACCCCGTGGAGGTGGCGCCGGACCTGCACGCCCTGGAGGTTGATGCAGGCTCCGAAGTCACGCAACACTGGGGCGAGATCCGCACGTACTTCCGGACGCTGATGACGAGCCAGGGCGTCGACAGCATCATCGCCGAGGAGATCGCGCTGATCCCCGGCCTGGAGGAGACGTGCACGCTCCTTCGTCTGCACGACCTATGGAAGAGCGGGGAGTATGATGCGCTGATCGTCGATTGCGCCCCAACGGGCGCGACGCTGCGGCTGCTGAGCTTGCCGGAAGCGTTTGGGTGGTACATGCGGCGGCTGTTCCACATCGAGCGCGCGGCGGTAAAGGCGCTGCGGCCGACTGTGGGCAAGTTGCTGAGCACGCCTATATTCCCCGCCGACGGCCTGTACACCGAAGTCGAGGAGGGGTACGGGCGCCTGGAGGAGATCGCCGCGCTGCTCGCCGACCCGGAACGCACGGGCGTTCAGCTCGTGACGATCCCCGAGCGCATGGCAGTCGAGGAGACGAAGCGCGCGTTTACGGAGTTCTCGCTGTACGGGCTGTGCATCGAGCACGTGATCGTGAACCGAGTATTGCCCGACGAAGTAACCGACCCGTACCTGGCGGCCACGAAGGAGATGCAGCAGCACTGGATCGAGACGATCCGCGCCGACTTCGAGCCCATCACGGTGACCGAAGCGCGCCTTCTGCCCCAGGAAGTTGTCGGCCTGGACGCGTTGGCCGAGTTCGCCGACGAGGTGTTCGACGGGCGCGACCCAATGGAACCGTTGCGGACCGAGCCGCCCATCACCATCGAGGAGACGGACGGCGAGTATCGAATGACGGTGGCGTTGCAGTTTGCGACGCGCGGGGACGTCGAGCTGATTCAGCACGCCGACGAACTCGTGATCCAGATCGGGAGCAGTCGCCGGAACCTGCTGCTTCCGCATTCGTTGGGTCGCATGAAGGCGAAGAAGGCGAAGGTGACGGACGGCGCGTTGGTGATCACCTTTGAGCCGCCGGACACAGATGCCCAGGCCCCGCGAGAGCGTGAGGCCTGACGAAGAAGAGGAGGCACAACCATGGCCGAGGAGAGGAAGCAACCCGGCGCATGCTGCTGGGTCGAGGACCGGGTCCGCGAGATTCAGGCAACGCCGTGGGCGGCGCACTTCCGCAATGCCCGCAAAGAGACATTGCTGGGCATCCGAGCGCTGATCGACGGCTGCATCGAGAGGATCGACGAGGTAGGCCAGCCGACCGGCCCGGAGAAGATCGAGGTCGAATGACTGGGCGTGTTGGGTGGGCCGCGCCGCCGAGCCGCCGTGCAGGAATAAGCCCCTCTCGCGCGAACTCCTTCTGCTGACGCTGAGCAAGGAGGGCGCCCGTGGCAAATGAGATCTCTCGACGCAGCTTCGTTCAGTCCGTCGCCGGAGGGTTGGCCGCCGCCGGCCTTGCGGACGGGATGAGCATCCAGCAACTCCAGGGCCAGGCCGCCGAGGCTGGGCTGAACATACTTTTCCTAATGACCGACCAGCACCACGCCGGAGTGCTGGGCTGCGCGGGCAACGAGATCGTCCAAACCCCAAACATCGATCGGCTCGCCCGCGAGGGCGTGATGTTCAATAACGCCGTCTGCGCTACCCCGTTCTGCTCCCCCACGCGCGCGTCGCTCATCAATGGGCTCTGGCCTCACCAGCACGGGATCATCCATAATGTGAAGCACAGAACCCCAGGCCTCACGGACGGCGGCACGATTACTGAGAACATGCTGTTCGACCGCGATTACCGAATCGGCCACCGAGGCAAGTGGCATCTCGGGCTCTATGAGGATCTGCGCTGCTACCGCGACGACAAGCCCGAGGGCCAATGCGCGGGGATGCTGCTCGAGGAACACTGTCCCAAGGCCGATTGGCCGGTGAAAGAGGGCGAGCCGCGCTATCACTTCCGTCCCGTTGTCATGCAGGACTTCATGTTCGAGGCCCACCAGACGTGGAACTCGTTCGACAAGATCCCGCAGCAGGACCTATCGATCATCGGCCGCAGCGTCATCCCTCGCGAGGCCCAGCCTGAGGCGTGGTTCACGAACCAGATCCTGGGGCTGATGGACAAGTACCAGGACGATCCCTTCCTGCTGACGTGGTCGGTCAGCCCTCCGCACGCGTTCTGGGTCTGCCCCGACCCGTACTACAGCATGTACGATCCCGAGCAGTTCGAGCTGCCGACCAACATCGGCGACGAGCCCGACATCTACACCAACTCCGTCGGCGGGCGGCTGGCGAGCCTGATCGGCGAAGAGGGCATCCGCGAGTACCTGCGCTGCTACTATGGCCAGGTCACGATGATGGACTGGTACGTGGGCCAGCTTCTCGACAGGCTCGATGACCTGGGGCTGGCTGAGCGGACGCTCGTGGTCTTCACATCCGACCATGGCGACATGAACGGCGGGCATGGCATGCTGACCAAGTCCGTCCCCGCCATGTACGAAGAGACCACGCGCGTGCCGATGATCTTTCGCCTGCTCGGCGTGGTTCCCGAAGGGCAGACCACCGATGTCCACATGAACTCTGTCGACATGATGCCCACGATGCTCGACTACGTGGGCGTCGAGCCGCCCAGCGACATCGCCGGCGAGAGCATGCGCCCGTTCATCGAGGGCAAGAAGGACGACGGTCGGCCTGGATTCAGCGAGCGCACGGGGCTGAACTACAACTGGATCCAGCGGATGATCCGCAAACGCGGTTGGAAGTATGTCTACAACTCCAACTGGCCGAGCGAGCTGTTCAACCTCCGCAAGGATCCGGGTGAGACGAACAACCTCTACGCATCCAAGTCTGCCCGCAAGAAGCGCAACGCGCTTCATCGCGAACTGCGCGACTGGATGGCATCCACCGACGACGGCGGGCTCGAGAAGATGCCCGAGACGCCGCCGGATGCTGAGACGGCCCAATGAATAGCGACGCGTTCCCCGGGGCCGATTGGCGGAGGTCGGAAACGAGCGAACACGCTCTCTCCGGCGCCAGGGCCTGGCTCGACAGCCACGGCAGTGAGGCGCGATACCGTGTGGTGGTCATTCAGTCCGGAAAGCTCGTCGCCGAGTGGAACCAGAACGCCGACAGCGACGACCACCTTGGCCTCGCCTCCGCGGCGAAATCCGTCTTCTCGTGCATGTTGGCGGTCGCCGTTGATGAGGGAAGGGTCGATTCACCCGACGCGAAGGTGGTCGACTACTACCCCGAGATGATGGACGTGCCCGAGGGTGCAGGTCCCAAGCCCGGGCGTTACGCCTTCGAGAAAGACCCGGAGATCACGTTCCGGCAGCTCATCTCGAATACGTCGGGCTACATGAAACCCAACGAAAACCCCGGCACCGTCTACCACTACCAGACATACGGGATGAACATCCTCACGCATGCCATCGCGAAGGTCTACGGGCACTACGATCCGGCCGACGTCGATGGCTCGCCTGGTCTGCAGCCGCTCGTCGATGAGAAGCTTCGCGATCCCATCGGCGCCTCGTGGAGTTACTACCGCATGAACTTCGACCTCCACGCAGCGGCGCGCACCGGCATCTTCGGTAACTACGATGGGATCCAGTCGACGGCCCTCGACATGGCGCGTCTGGGCTGGCTTTGGTGCAACTGGGGAAGGTGGGGGAATCGCCAGATCGTTCCCGGTGATTGGCTCCGCGAGGCAGCGCAGACCGCGCCGACGATCCGCGAGCACTGCCCGCCCGAACAGTGGTGCTACGGGTATGGGTTCTGGACGAATGACCACGGGAGGCTCTGGCCGAGCCTCCCGCGTGATGCCTTCTGCGCTCACGGCGCGGGCCGTCAGTTCATCTTCGCGTGTCCGTCGCTTGAGCTGGTCGTCGTCCAGAGCCCTGGCCTGTATGAGAACAAGGAGGACGAAGACACCGGCCTTGTCCCGCGCGTGGTGGCGGCGCTCGGTTAGTCGAACGGTCCCCGCATGCGCGTGAGCGGCGCGGTCGCCTCCAGCTTGCCTTCGCCCGGCACGCTGAGTCTCGCCCGGACACTGTAGTCACCCTCCGGCATGCCCCCAAGGTCCAACCTCGCGCGCAGCCGATTCCCCTCGATTTGGGATACGGCCGTTGAGCCAACCCGCTTCCGCCCGCGCAGCAACTCCACGACCAGGGCGCTGTCCGTGAGCAAGCCCTGCGCGACATTCAGGTCGATCTCGACGAAGCCCTCGGCGTCAGCGACGTAGTACATGTTTGGGCGCACACCTAGCGCCACGGGTGGCGGCAGGTCCACGGCGAACCTCCGCTGCGCCAGCGTTTCCGCTGAGCCCGCGTCGAGCATCCAGACAGCGTATTCCCGCGTGGCGTCGGCCGAGGCCTCGTACGTGTAAGCGCGCGTCACTGTCTCGCCTGGCGCGAGCGCAAGGGCGTTCTCGAGCACCCTTCGCCGGCCGTCTTCCTCCAAGGTCAGGCTCACTGACCTCGCGGCATCCGTCTCATTCGTCATCGTCACGCTGATTGGATTCTCGCCGAGCAGCGCCGGCGGGACCTCCAGCTCCTTCAACCACGCTTGCCCGATGCTCGCGATCCCGAACATGCTGGGCTGGCCAAAGGCTCCCCCCGTCGGCGACCAGCAACTCAGCTCCAGCGTCTCCATTGGCCGTCGCTCGCGGCAGACGTTCAGGCCGAATTGCCCGCCCGTGATGCCGAGTTCGGCCATCGGGATTGCCATTTCGACCGTCCACGAGTCCTCGTGATGGGCGGCCTTAACTCTGGAGTTGCTCCGCCAGCCGCTGTCCATCGTGCCGCTCCATCCCTGAGTGCCCAGGGAGTTCACTATGATCTGCTTGAACGTCGAGCGGTCCAGGTTGCTGTCGACGAAGATCTCAACGCAGTCATCCTGCCAGACCTGGCCGCCGTCCTGGGTGACGGTGGCCGTGATGTGAGCCATGTTGTCCTCATGGCATGTGGCGGCGATGTACAGCTCCGCGCCGTCCGTGCCGATGAGCACATCTGTCCGCATCTTTGGCTTGCCCTTGCCCGTGTTGACCGTGAATGGCTCGAGCCGGGCCGCGCTCCGCCAGATGCCGCTGCCAATCTCCCCGTCGATTTCCGGACTGCGATCCCAGACGGGAATCGTGACCTGCCGCGCCGCGGCTATCGGAGCGGTGCCACGGGCGTGCTGCGCTCGCGTCTCCCACCGCAGATCAGTCAGCAACTCACCGCTCTTGCGCTTGCTGACGCTCGGCCTCCCTACCGGCGAAATCGTGCCTCTGGCCGCCAGCGCGTCGATCGTTGCTCGCGCGATGTTCCAGCGGTTCTTCTGGTAGTCGTCGTGGGTCCAGCCGTTCGGCAGCTTCATCGTCCCGCCGATGGTCTTGGCGCCGTCCGGGCTCAGTCCCGTCTCGGTCCATCGCGCCCGGCCACGCACGCCGGGCGACACGTCGAGCGATGCCAGCGTCCGGTCGATCACCTGCCCCCCTGTCAGGCTCGCGAGCGTCGAGATGTAGCGATAGTCGTCGATGCCCTCTCTCGCGCCGATCCAGCCCATCGATGGCCCGCCCGGCTCGTCGTCCATCGAGGGGTAGACATGCATCCACGTGCCGGTCTTGTGGTCCTGATCGTCGTATGGGCTGCCGTTCCACGACATGTAGGCCCAGTTGAAAGCGCCATGGGTCGCGTGCGCCGCCTGGAACCACCCGTTCACATAGCGATCGGCCTCCGGGCGGTAGGATTCGACATCACAATTGTAGATGAGCACCATGCGCCCGTCATCGAGCGCCTTCGGGTAGTGATCCGCCGACAGCCCGCCGTTATAGTTCCACACGTCTGAGTGCGGACCAGCCTCATTGTGGAAGTACGCGTCGCCCGGGCCATCCTGCTCCGTCCGCATGCCGGGGATCTGTTTAAGCAACTCCAGGCACCGGATGTTGCGCTCCTTCTCCTCCTGGCCTTGCCACCCGGGCTCATCGACCGGCTGCACGATGACCTCCGGCCAGCCGCGCCGCTTCGCCTCGGCTTGCATCGCGCGCCAGAACCCCTTGTAGCGGTTGGCCCACTCGTCGCTTGCGACAGGCACTTCTCCCATGCCCGCCGCGCTCTGCCCGGAGTCTGATAGCAGAATCACCGGCGCCGGGTAGCCCAGCTCAACGTACAGGTTCATGAACTGCTCGTAGCGCGAATCGCCAGGGAAGTTCAGCGCGCACGTGCCATCCGCCGCAAACTCGACGTTCTCGATCTCAGCGCCGAAGCACAGGCCCACCGATGTCATCCCATGTTCGCGCATGTCGACCATATCCGGCCGCAGGTACTCCGACCATGTTTCGTCGTCGCTGGCAAGCATCGGCCCCCGGTAGTACTCGCCCCACATCATCCCCTCGGGCTCGACAAGCGTGAAGGGCAACACGCGAAGCCTCAGCGGCAGCGTCACGCGCTCGCCGCCCTCGCGGTCGATGTGGACGCTGCCCTGGTGGATACCCGGATCGGCGCCTTCGTCGATCTTCAGGTCGATCAGGAATCGCTTGCAGGTTGCCTCGGCGATGTCTACCACATCGCGGCGCTCACAGAGCACGGGCATCCTCGCTACGAACTCGCGCGAACTGTAGACCACCCGCTTGTCGAGCGTGCGGATTGGCAACACTTCGCCCGTCGCCGGGACTCCGTCGAAGCTCACGCGCAGGTCGTCCAGGTCCTCGAGCGCGCGTAGCGCCAGCGTCGCCGGCTCGTACTCGCCTGGCGTGGCGAAGAGGTCGACCGTCTCGATCCGCTCATGCTCGCGCGGCACCGAGTTCTCGAAGACGACGTCTGTCAGCGCCCTCGCGAAGACGATGTACCCATGCTCCAGCTCCGCGGGGGTTGGTGAGGGGAGCGTCGCGTCGTCGACGTACCGCAGGGCAGTGAAGTAATCAGTGTCGAGTTGCAGCCATCGGAAGTGGTCGAAGTACAGCGTGCGATCTACGCGAGGCATGCGGATGTATGGGAACACCTTCGTGACGTCTGATAGGCCCACCAGCCAGATCTCGATCGCGTGTGGGCCGCCCGGCTGGATTGTCACGCCGCCGAAGACCGGATCGCCCGTCTCTAGGTCGATCCGCCACGACAGGCCCACCGGATCGTCGCCGGGATTGAAGACATCGAACTCAAGCGCTTGATGGCCGGTCGTCTCGCGGTCCGCCTGCCACGTGATGCCTGGCCACGTGTCGGCCTCGTTACCTGGGAAGTCCACGCGTAGCGCCCAGTCCCCATCGGATGCGTGCTCCCGGACGCGCTCAACCTGGACATTGCCGGCGGATATGGCGTCCGTCCAGTCATCTGCCTCAAACGAAGTGATGGTTTGCGCGGGAGAGGGTGCGGAGAGCGTGAGAGCGGCCAGTCCTGCCAGGGCGGAAGTGATGGGGCGCAAAATGACAGACCTCCACGGTCGAGATGGGGCGACGTGGAGGTCGTTTCGCGGGGCGGATGCGCTCAACCTGTCTACGCGGCGGCGGGTCTACCCCGTCGGGAGAGTCTGGCTCTTCTGCTCGACCTCGGCTCGGATATCCCGGAACTGGGGCAGCAGGTCCAGGAATTTCCCGAGCATCTCCGGCTCGAATTTGGCGGGCATCTCTTCTGTGATGATCCGCAGTGCCTCTTCCTCAGGGAGAGCGGGCCTGTAGACGCGGTCGTGGACGAGCGCGTCGTAAACATCGACGATTGACACGACGCGTGCCGCGGCGGGAATGTCCTCCTTGGCGAGCCCCTCCGGGTATCCCGACCCGTCCCAGGCCTCATGGTGCGCCACGGCAATCTCCGTCGCCATTATGAGGAGCGGAATGTCCGAGCCCCCGAGAATGTCGGCGCCGACCTCGGGATGGCGCTGAATGACGGCGAACTCAGCGTCCGTCAGCTTCGATGGCTTCAGCAAGATGTCGTCGGGAATGCCGACCTTGCCTACGTCGTGCATGGGGGCGGCGACTCGCAAGTCATCGATGACCTGCGCGGGCCACCCAAGCGCCTCGGCCAGCAGGGAGGCGTACATGCCGATTCTGCGCAGGTGGTCGCCTGTCTCCTCGTGGCGGGTCGTGGCGACCGAGAGGAGCCGCTGGACGATCTCTTCTTCCCTGTGTCGCACATCTGCCGTGCGGGCGCGGACCTCGTCCTCCAACCACTTTTCGTACTCCTGGCTCGCCAGAACCAGTCGCCGTCGCTCCAAGGCGTTCGCCACGTTGATCAGGATCTCGTTGCGATCGAACGGCTTGATGACATAGCCAAAGGCCCCTGCCTCTAACGCGCGGATCGCGGTTCGTCGGTCATCGACGGCTGTCACCATGATTACCGACATATCGGGGTACTTCTCGCGCACGATATCGAGCAGTTCGACTCCCGACATCCCGGGCATCATGATGTCAGAAACCAGCAATCCGAACTCCTGCTCTTCAAGCGCCGCGAGCGCGTCCTCGGCGCAGGCCCCTTTGGTACACTCGTAGCCCTCGCCAGCGAGCCAGCGGCTGAGGATGTCCCTGACGTGGTCTTCGTCATCGATGACCAGGACGCGGATAGGATCTGGCACGTGCGCCTCCGTACTCACGTTGTCGCCGCCATGGTGCTGGCGTGCTATTCGCCGTCTAGTATCTGCCGGACCTGGGCTGCGAGCGTCGACGGCGTAAAGGGCTTGCGGATTATGGGCGCCCCATCTGCCATTGAGAATCTGCCCGTCAACGCCTCGTCGGCATACCCCGATATGTATGCCACCCTCAGATCCGGGTAGACCTCAGCCAGCTGGGCATGTAGCTCCGGTCCGGGTGTCTCGGGCATCACAACGTCCGTCAACAGCAACTCGGGCGGCTCTTCCATGCGCTCGCACAGAGCCAAGGCCTCCGCAGCATTTCCCGCCGACGTTACCTGGTAACCGTAGCTTTGGAGCGCACGAGCCGCGATGTCGCGAACCGATTGCTCGTCCTCCACCAGCAACACGCGCTCCGTCCCTTTGGGCGCTCGGGACTCCGCGCTCAACTTCTCTCCGGCGTCGTCTTCCACGTGTGGAAGGTAGATGCCAAACCTCGTGCCTGATCCCGGCGCGCTCCTGACGGCGATGTCGCCACCGTGCTGGGTCACGATGCCGTACACGGTCGACAGGCCGAGGCCCGTGCCGGAGCCGATATCCTTCGTCGTGAAGAATGGTTCGAAGATCCGGCTCACGGTTCCGGGGTCCATCCCCACGCCCGTATCTTGGACGGAGAGCACTACGTACTCGCCCGGCGTCAGCGCCAACTGCGCGTTGGCGATGGCGGGGTCGTGCCGCTCGCGTCGGAGTTCGATGGCGAGTGTGCCGCCCGATGGCATCGCGTCCCGAGCGTTCACCGCCAGGTTGATCAGCACTTGCTGCATCTGCCCCGTGTCGGCCCAGACGTGCATCGGGCCGGAGGCCGGCTCGTTCTCGAGAATGATGTGCTCGCCAATCAGCCGCTCTAACATCCGGAGCGTGTCCGCCACCAACTCGCCAAGGTCCATCGTGTGCGCATCGATGCTCTGTTGGCGGCTGAAGGCCAGCAACTGAGCCGTCAAATCGGCGGCTCGCTCCGCCAGCCCGGTCACCCGGCGGAGGTCGTCGGCTGCCTGGGAATCCTCTGGCGTCTCCGCCAACACCATATCCGTGAAGCCGCGAATCCCTGTCAGAATATTGTTGAAATCATGAGCGATCCCGCTGGCCAACGTGCCGACCGACTCCATCTTGGCGGCCTGTCTTAGGCGCTCCTCAAGCAAGTGCCGCTCCGTGACGTCCTCCATGGTGATCAGCACTCGCCGGTCGGTACCGTCATCTTGCGCCCTGTCGCCGAAGGCGGAGATGCTGATGTCCAGGAAGCGCGCGCTCTCGGGCGTGTCGAGCCGGGCGCCGATCAACTCGTCACTGCCGCCGTGCTGGATGACCTTGGTCAGGCGCTCGATGGCGCTGTGGTCGCGCTGAAACTGCTCCGGCAAGAAGTCTGGGGCCCGCGCTCCGACGAGTTGATCAGTCCCAATGCCAATCGCGTTCACGAAGCGCTCGTTCGCGATGATGATCCTCATGTCCCTGTCGAGCACGAGCACGGATGCCGGAATCGCCGCGAGGGCCGCCTCGTTCAAGCGTAGCGATTCCTGCAGGACCGACTCCGCCCGGGCGTGTCCGAGGGCCATCCCGACGTGGGAGGTGAACAGTTCGGCAATGTCGATGTCGTCATCTGTGAAGACGCCAGATGTGTTCGCCAGCGCCAAGACTCCGAGTGGACGGTCCTGCCCGATTATGGGCGAGAAGAGCGCGTTCCGAATCTGGACGTGTCCGTCGGGCAGCGCGCTGGCCCGGCTATCTGTCGTGATGTCTTCCACGACTATGGTTTGGCGCTCGCTCAGACACTTTTCGTACAGGCCGCTGCTGTGCTCTGGTGCTTCTTGTGCTTGGACGCGACACTCGCGGGCCTCGGGGACACGAATCATGTCGCCGAACGCGCCGGAGTCAGGATCGTAAGTGCACACGACTGCCGAGTCGGCGCCGGTGATAGCCGCCGCCTGTTGTGCCGCCAGCTTCAGCGTCTCTGCGATGTCCGCCCCTTGCAGCAGTGACTGCGCAATGCCAGAGAGCGCCTGACTGACCGCAAGCTGCATCTGTAGCGCCCGCTGCGCCGCCTGTCTCTCGTCCGCCAGGCGCCGCCCTCTGAGCGCAATCTCCAGCGCTCGCGGTAGGTGCTGGCCCATGTCGCCTGTCTTCACGACATAGTCGGACGCGCCCGCCTTCAGGGCTGCGACGGCGATCTCCTCGCTCCCGTGAGCCGTGGTGACGATAACGACCATGTCCGGATTGGATTCGAGCAGACGTGGCAGGGCCTCGAGCCCGCTCATGTCCGGCAACTGGTAGTCCAGTATTGCCGCGTCGTGCCGGCTGGCATCAGCCAGCCCACAAGCCGTCTCTCCTCGCCCGACATCGTCGATCTCGCAGGCGCCGAAGTGGCGCAGCAGCGCCTCGCGGATCAGTTCTCGATGGTCCGGATCGTCATCCACGATGAGAACCCGGGGGGTCGCCTCGGTCATGGCTCAGCCTCTCGCCCCTGGCGCGCGGTGGGTCATCGTCCAGTACACCTTCAGGTATTGGACAACCTGGAAGAAGTCCTCAGACCGTTTCGGCTTCACGACATAGCTGTTGGCGCGGAAATGGTAGGCCTTGATGATCTCCGTCTCCCTGTCTGACGTCGTCAGCATGGCGACCGGAATCGTGCAGAGCGCCTCGTCTGTCTTGATCTCGCGGATCACATCGCGATGCACTATTGCGCGGCCATCCCCGAGGCGTTCTTTCAGCAACTACTCGACATGCTGCCCGGTGCTGTTGGCCACGGCCTCCATGTGGTCGAAAACTCGGGCCTGGACGGCCTTCCGCCCGCGAATTCCCACGTAGACCACCATCGCCATCAGGGGCAATGCGGCAGGCAGAGCCATCAGAATTGCTAGACGGGTGCGGAAGGGGAGACGAGCAAGCAGGGATCGGAGGGCAGGACTTGATGGTCGAACCGGATCGCCCGACGCCACGGTGTCACCCCCCCCAATTGCCCTTGACTACGGCTCGTGCAGCTCAGTCGCGACTAAGCCATCGTTCGTCCTCGGCGGACGCGTTCCTGCCAGCCACGAAAGTAAGCGGCCCGAGCTTTGCCGCGCGTGCTACGGATGCTACATGCGTGAGGATTACCACGTGGCCCTCCTCCCTCGCCGCTCAAATCCGCTCAAGAGCACTCAAATGTGCTCAACGCTCGGCGAAGGTCCTACCCGCGGCGAGGAACAACCGTGCGGCTGAGGTCCGTGAGGCCATGACCATGCGAGCGTTCGCCTTGCCGCTCTTACTCTCAGCCCATACTTGCGCGCTGGCTCAGGAGGCACCCATGCCTTGCCTGCCCGACACTTCCCCTCTGGAGTTCACCGACGAGATTCCCGCCGCGATGGTCGCTGGGATTCACCGATACCTTCTCCGCGAGACCTCGGCCGCACCCGCGCGTCGCGAGCGGCATTGGGCGATGGACTTCGCCTCGCGCGAGGCCTACGCCGCCTCGGTCGCTCCCAACCGCGAGCGATTTCGCAAGATGATCGGCGCTGTCGATCCGCGTCCCGAGCGCGTCGACATGCAACTCGTCTCGACCACCGATGAGCCCAGCCTTATCGCCTCGACTGACGCCTACGAGGTCCACGCCGTCCGCTGGCAGGCCGCCGAGGGCTTCACGGGCGAGGGGCTGTTGCTCCGCCCGACAGGCGACCCGATTGCCCGCGTCATCGCCCTGCCCGACTGCGACGCCGTCTTGGACCGCGAGCTTCCAGCTCGCAACGCCGTCCGCCTTGCCGCCGCCGGATGCGAGGTCATCGTGCCCGTCCTCATCGATCGCGATGACGAGTTCTCCGGGCATCCGAACGTCCGCTACACGAATCAGCCTCACCGCGAGTTCGTCTATCGCATGGCCTTCGAGATGGGGCGTCACGTCATCGGCTACGAGGTCGTGAAGGTGATGGCCGCCGTCGATTGGTGCAAGGCTCAAGACGATTTGCCCGTCGCCGTGATGGGCCATGGCGAGGGCGGCCTGATCGCGCTGTATGCCGCTGCCTGTGATGAGCGGATCGACGCGGCGTGCGTGAGCGGATACTTCGGCCCGCGCGAGGATCTGCACCTCGAGCCAATCTACCGCAACGTGTTCGGGTTGCTGGATGAGTTCGGCGACGCTGAGATCGCTCGCCTTATCGCCCCTCGCCCGCTCATTATCGAGGCCTCCGATCACCCCGATGTCACCGGCCCACCCGAGCCTCGCGACGGTCGCACGGGCGCCGCTCCCGGTCGGATCCAGACGCCGCCCTTCGCCGCCGTCGAAGCCGAGGTCGCCCGTGCCCGAGTCGTCTACGAGAACCTCGACGCCTCCGCCGCCTTGCAGCTCACTACTGACGACGCCACCGACTCCCTCCTCGCCTCGCTGGGCCTTCCCGCCGCTGGAGGGGCCGAATACGAGGTTGCGCAGCAACCGACGTATCCGGCCCGCGCCGTCCGTATGAAGCGCCAGGTCGAAGAACTCTGCGCCTGGACCCAGGAAGTTCTGCGCCGCTCCGAACCGTCGCGCGACGCCATCTTCGCCGATGTCGACATGTCGACGCTCGACGCCTACCGTGAATCCACCGCGCCGATCCGCGACTTCTTCTGGGAGGAGGTCATCGGCAAGCTCCCACCCGCTACTGAGCCGATGAACCCCCGCTCGCGCCTCGTCTACGACGAGCCCGATTGGACGGGCTACGAGGTGATACTCGACGTCTATCCCGATGTCTTCGCCAGCGGCATTCTGCTCCTGCCCAAAGACCTCAGGCCCGGCGAGAAACGCCCCGTCGTCGTCTGCCAGCACGGACTTGAGGGAACGCCGCAGAAGACGATCGATTCAGGGGAAGATCACTACAACGAGTACGCCGCACGCCTGTGCCGGCGCGGTTTCATTACCTACGCCCCGCAGAACCCGTACGTCGGCGGCGACGCGTTCCGCGCGCTGCAACGGTTGCTGAATCCTCTCGGGAAATCGCTCTTCTCAATCATTGCGCGCCAGCACGAACGCGCCCTCGAATGGCTGTCCTCACTCAAGTGCGCGGACGCGACGCGGATCGGGTTCTACGGGCTGTCATACGGTGGAGTCAGCGCGATGCGACTGCCGGCGCTCCTGGAGCAATATGCGTGTTCGATTTGTTCGGCCAACTTCAACGATTGGGCCCTCAAGGTCGCGGGGTGGGACCATCCGTTCGGCTACGTCTTCACCGGGGAGTTTGAGATGCCCGAGTTCGACCTTGGGCATGCCCTCAACTACGCCGAAATGGCCGCGCTCATCGCCCCCGCCCTTTCATGGTTGAGCGGGGTCATCAAGATGGCGTCGCCTCCGACGAAATCGTTGCTCGCGAGTACGCGAGGATCTGCCGCCACTACAGTCGTCTCGGAATCCCCGATCGCACCGAGATCGAGTACTTCACCGGCGGCCATGACATCCACGCCGAGGGTACGTTCGCCTTCTTGCACCGTCACCTCAACTGGCCGGCGCAAGAGTAACTCCCGCCGTACTTCGCCCGTTATTGCGCCGCCAGCTTCGCCACCCAGCCTAGGTCATACGTGACGCTGCAGCTCGGGCACCTCAGATGCACCCGCATGTCCGTGCTCGGCACATCCTCCCGACGCTCCAGCACGACGTGGAACCCGCCCTCATGCCGCAGTCAGGGCAGTCGCTGAACTCGTTCTGCAGACGCGTGTCCTTGCTCTCTTCCATTGCTCGTCTCCCTTTCGATAGGCTGATAGAGGCCATTCGTCGCGCGGCGGCGCTCATCCTGTCTGGGCGAGGAACGCCGAGGCCGCTGGCGAAACAGTCCCCATGGCTAACTCGCTGATTGCTCTGTTCGCGACCATCCTGCCCGCACCGATGCAAAACGAGGTGACCTCTGTGCGCGCGAGCGACATCCACATGCGCGACCCTTGGATCATGGCCCATGACGGGACGTACTATCTGGTCGGCACGACCGGCGAGCCGTGGGGGAAGAGCGGCGGCGGATTCGCCGGCTACTCGTCGACTGATCTCATCGACTGGACGCCTCACGGTGGCGTGCTCGCCGAGCCCGCCGATCCCACTTGGGCCAGGTACCAGTTCTGGGCGCCCGAGCTATACGAGAAGGACGGCAAGTTCACCCTCTGCTATTCGGGGAACACGGACGATACCCACCGCGGCACGGGCGTCGCCGCCAGTGATGATCCACTGGGGCCCTTCGTGAACCTCGGCGCTGAGCCGCTCACGCCGCTGGAATGGGAGTGCCTCGATGGCCACATCTGCCGCGATGCCGATGGCGTCGAGTGGTTCATCTTCGTCCACGAGTGGGTCCAGGCGCCGGTGGGGGAGATGTGGGCCCAGCGCATCTCGGCTGATTACTCCGAACTCATCGGCGAGAAGACGCTGCTCTTCAAGGGTCGCGACGCGACCTGGTCCAACAACGTGATCGACGGTCCGATGGTGGTGATCGAGGGCGGCAAATACTACTGCTTCTGGTCCAGCTTCAACGACCGCGACGGCTACTGCGCGGGCTACGCGGTCGCCGATTCGATCACCGGTCCGTATACCCACTCCGCCGAGCCCGTCATCGCCGCCGACGGCGGCCACAATTGCATCTTCACCGGCTTCGATGGCAAGCGCTACACCAGCTTCCATCGCACCAACAAATCGCCCAACGAACGCGTCATGATCTACGAGTTGCTGTTTGAAGACGGCGACTGGAAGCTGGGCGCGAAGGTGGGGGAATGATCTGCCGTTGGAGCGCGGACGCCAGGGAAACTCAGACGACGAGTTTCCCTGGCGTCCGCGCTCCAGTGTCCGCCAACCACCCGCCCACGGGTAAACCTCAACGCCACCCATCGCGTCTACGTACACTATGTAGTACCCGAACCATGTTCTCCTACGCCGACCCTTTCATCGCAGCCGACCATGCAGTATAATCAGGGCGGCGGAGGCCCCCATGCGTACCCGCAGATTCCAGCACAACTTCATGCGCGTCCTGCGCGTCATCAACGCCCTCGTGCTCATCGGCGTGGTTGGCGGCGCGGGGTTTGTTATGGGCGCGCTGGAGCGCATCGGCGAATCGCTTCCGCCCGCCGAGCAACTCGCCGCCTACCGCCCGTCCGTCACCACTGAGATCTACTCATCGCAGCGCCACACCGACGGCACGGTTGAGCACACGCTCCTGGCCAGGCTCTTCGACCAGGACCGCACTCCCATGGCCCTGAAAGACATCCCAGAGATCCTCCAACAGGCGACCGTCGCCATTGAGGACCGGCGATTCTCCGATCACCGCGGCATCGATCCGATCGGCTTGCTGAGAGCCGCCAAGCACAACGTGCCCGCTCTCTTAGGGAAGGGCAATTTCGGCCAAGGCGGCTCCACCCTGACGCAGCAGCTCGCGCGGACCATCTGGCTCACGCCCGAGAAGACGATCATGCGCAAGCTGAAGGAGATCCTGCTTGCCATCGAGATGGAGCGCAGGTACTCCAAGGATGAGATCCTCGAGATGTACCTCAACGAGGTGAACTACGGGCACGGCGCGTACGGCGTCGCCACAGCCGCCCGGTTCTACTTCGGGAAGCAACCACAGGACCTGACCCTCGGCGAGGCAACGCTCCTGGCGGGTCTTCCCCAGCGACCGACCTACCTTTCTCCCTACGTCGATCCAGGCGAGTCCAAGCGCAGGCGCAAGGATGTGCTGAAGTGGATGCGCTCCGAGGGCTACATCACGACCAAACAGCAGCAGCAGGCGAACGATGAGCAGATCCAATCACGCCTCGCGGGTAGGCGCCGTGATCCCGGCCTGAAGACGTTCAAGGCGCCGGACTTCACCAACACCGTGCTGCGCGAGATGGGGTCGCGCCTCGGCCAGGACATATTGTACAAAGGCGGCTTGCGCATCTACACGACGCTCGACACGCGCGTCCAGGAAGCCGCCGACAAGCATCTCGGCAACAAGATCCGCTCTCTGCGCAGCCGAGGGCAAATACGGTCGCTCGTGGCCGATGGTCGGCCGGTCGGTCAGGGCGCGCTGGCCTGCGTTGAGGTCCGCACCGGGCGCGTGCTCGCGCTGGCCGGGGGCGTTGGCCCGTATGAGACGACCCAGTACTACAACCGGGCGCATCCGGGCATGCAACATTGGGGCCGGCAACCAGGGAGTTCGTTCAAACCGTATGTCTACGCCGCGGCTCTGGAGTCTGGCTACGGCCCGAATTCGCGGGTTAGCGGCGCGCAGACCATCAGCCAGCACGGGTGGCGCCCGCGGAACTACACCGGCGGGCAAGAGGGCATGCACACCATCCGCAACGCCATCGCCTACTCGGTGAACCTCTGCGCGATCCGCGTCATCCTCGCCATCAAGCCTGAAAAGGCCATGCGCTATGCCGCGCGCATCATGGATCTCCCCGAATCCCGTTTCGACAACTTCGTCTACCCATCGCTCGCACTTGGGACGGTGAACCTCTCGCCGCTGGAGCAGGCTTCGGGATACGCCACCTTCGCCAACGGCGGGCGTCGCGCAAAGCGGACGTTCGTCGACCGGATCGAGGACTATCGCGGAAACGTCCTCTACAAGGGGAGTCCCCAACTCGAGCGCGTGATCAAGCCCGAGACCGCAGTCTCCATGATCAGCATGCTTGGAACGGTGATCCAGCGCGGCACGGGCAGAAACGCCGCGTGCGGCATCCCCGCCGGCGGCAAGACCGGCACGACCGAGCAGCGCGGTCTCGTCCGCGACGTGTGGTGGGTCGGCATCACGCCCGACCTCGCGGCGGCCGTGTGGGTGGGCAATGACGACAATACGGGCCTGCGCCACGCGAGTGGCGGCAAGTGGTGCGCGCCGGTGTGGCGCGAGTTCATCAAGGAAGCGACCAACATCCTCGGCTACCGGGGGAAATTCCCCGACGGAAGCGGCGTCAAGGGCTGGCGCCAGGGCGAGTATATCGCGACCGGCAAGGATGTCACCGTCTGCGTCGACAGCTTGAAACTCGCCACCGGGCACTGCCCAAACACGAAGCAGAAGAAGCTGAAGAAAGAGGAGAAGCCGCCTGGCAAGTGCACGCTTCACAAAGCCCCCGACACGCCGGCCGACGAGACGCCAGGCGGACGCGCGGTAACCGTCTGCGGGCAATCCGGACTGCTGGCAACCGGCAACTGCCCCAACACCGAGACGCGCGTCTACGCGTCAGGCGATGGGCCGGGCTTGGCTTGCACGATCCATGGAGGCGAGTCGGCGCCGCGGTCGGCGGATCCCCAGCCAGTGCCGCAACCCATCGTCGATCCGGAGCCCGTGCCTCAGCCGATACCTCAGCCGATTGACCCCGAGCCAGAGCCGATTCCTGAACCCGAGCCAGAGCCGGAGCCCGAGCCGGAACCAGCGCCGGCCCCGGAACCAGAACCGCCACCCGTGCCCGAGCCGGTGCCGGCCCCGGATGAGCCCGGCTAACCTACTCGCGTATGTCGTCGAGGAGTTTCGCCACGATGTCGTGAGGTGAGATGCCCTCGGCCTCGGCCGAGAAGCTGGGGATGATTCGGTGGCGCAGGACCGGCTGCGCCAGCGCCTGGATGTCTTCGATGCTCACGTTGAGGGCCCCCCGTAGCGCCGCCGCGGATTTGCCCCCTAGCGTCAGACACTGGGCCGCCCTCGGCCCCGCGCCCCATGTCACCCAGTTGCGAATGTACTCGGGCGCGTGCTCGTCATCAGGCCGCGTCGCCCGCACGAGCCGCACGGCATAGCTCAACACGTGGTCGCTGATGGGGATCTCGCGCACCAGCCGCTGGAAGCCCATGATCTCCGCGCCGCTGAGGACCGACTGAACGTCCGGCACGTAGTTACTCGTCGTCGACCGCGCGATGAGCATCTCCTCATCCTCGGCCGGATAGTCGAGGTGGATGCTCACCATGAAGCGGTCGAGTTGCGCCTCGGGCAGAGGGTAAGTCCCCTCCTGCTCGATGGGATTCTGCGTCGCCAGCACGAAAAACGGTGGCTCAAGCTCCCGCGTCGCGCCGCCGGCGGTGACCTGAAGCTCTTGCATCGCCTGGAGCAGCGCGCTCTGCGTCTTCGGCGGAGTGCGGTTGATCTCATCGGCCAGAATCACGTTCGCGAACACGGGCCCCGGCACGAAGCGATACTCCCTCTCTCCCGTCTCGGGATTCTCGCCCACCAGCTCCGTGCCCGTGATATCAGATGGCATCAGATCCGGCGTGAACTGAATCCGCGAGAAATCGAGGTCAAGCGCCTGGGCGACCGTGCGCACGAGCAGCGTCTTCGCCAATCCGGGTACGCCGATGAACAGGCAGTGCCCCTGCGCGAAAAGCGCCACGAGGAGTTGCTCGACGACTTCCGATTGGCCGATAATCACCTTCGCAACCTCGGCCAGCAGGCGTTCGCGAGCCTCCGCCAGCGCGGCGGGACTCGGCAACTCCTCGGTTGTGGTTAGGTCAGCCGTTTGGGTCATGTAGGTTTACAGAATCCCCATCGCATCTCGACAACGATCAACCGTCTCAATCGCCACCGCGCGCGCCTTCTTGCCGCCCTCGCGCAGAACATCCATCACCGTGTCCGGCGAGTTCGCCAGTTCCGCGCGCTTCTCCCGCGCCTCGGCGAAGTGCTCCACCACGAGCGCCAGCAATGCCTTCTTCGCGTCGCCGTAGCCCAGGCCTCCCTTGCGATAACGCTCAGCCATTGCCTCGCGTTCGGCATCGCTCGCGAAAAGCCGGTACAACGCGAACACCGCGCACTTCTCCGGGTCCTTTGGATCTTCGACGGGCGTCGAGTCCGTTTTGATCCTCATCAGTTTTCGCTTCAGCTCTGATGGCTCGTCGAAGATCAGGATCGTGTTGTCGTAGCTCTTGCTCATCTTCCGGCCATCGAGGCCGGGCACGACGGCGGCCTGGTCGAGCACGATCGGCCTGGGCAGCGTGAGAATCTCGCCGTAGGTCGCGTTCAGCTTCTCCGCTATGTCGCGCGTGACCTCAACGTGCTGCTTCTGGTCCTGGCCGACGGGGACGACATCCGAGTTGTAGATCAGGATATCCGCGGCCATCAGCACGGGATACGCGAACAGCCCGTGATCGGCCGAGATGCCTTGACTGATCCTGTCCTTGTAGGCATGGCAGCGCTCGAGCAGGCCCATCGGCGTGACGGTCGAGAGCATCCATGTCAACTCGCAGACCTCGGGCACGTCGCTCTGCAGGAATAGGGCCGACTTCGCGGGATCCAGCCCCAGCGCGAGAAAACCGATCGCCTGCTCCATGCAGTTATCGCGCAGCGTCTCGCGGTCGCGGACGGTCGTGAGGGCGTGGTAATTCGCGATGAAATAGAAGCCCTCATGGTCGTCTTGCATCTGGATGTATTGCTTGATGGCCCCGAAGTAATTGCCGATGTGCAGCGCTCCGGATGGTTTTATCCCCGATAGCGATCTCACAACGCTTCACCTCGTTCTGTTGGCCGGCGCGTGCCGCGCGTGGAAGACCTGCAGGCACAGAAAAACCGCGGGCTTCTACGCGGGCGCCCACGGCCTGGTCTGCAGTCTGGCTTCCGGCATGCAAAAGGGGCGGCCCCACGCTATTTGATGCGCCGCCAAGCCCAGATGCTGGTCACCGGAAGTGGGTGTTTCATCGTGCCCTCAATGTACCAAACGCGAGGTGAGATGTCAACGCCGCTGCCGTCCGTAGGTCGGATCTCCAGATCCGACACCGTCAGCCGTCGCCACGCGCGCACGCCCCCAATAGACCCCTCTACGCAAGAAGTTGGGACAGAACCGGCTCTCGTGTCGACTAGGTATATAGAGGGGCATCGATTCTGCCCCTCGCAGAGGATGAGAGGAAGAGTTCTTACATGGAAGTTTACTTTACCGTTCAGGGACGCAGGATTGTCGGTACGAAAGAGCAGGTTGAGGTGGCGTTGCGGGGCGTTCGGCCGGAGAGAGTGCGGGTACACGGAGTCACTGTGGGGACGGAAACCTACCCGGTGACACAGGCGCTGGCGACGGCGTTTGACCTGCCCCGGAAGGCGTGTGCCCCTCATGTCGCTCGGCGCGTCCTCGGGCGGCTGGGATTCAAACTGTCGGAAACGGGGAACCGTCCGAAGCGCCGGGGCACTCGGAAGAGGATGCATGAGGCGTTGCCAGACCGACGTTACGAACTTGGGCCCGTGGAGGACGAGTTCTTCGCCCTCCCGCGGATCCACCTGGCATGGTCGCGCTGGGAGCGCTGGGAGGATATCGACGAGCACAGCGTCGCGATCCTGGACATGCCGCTGTGCAAATCCGGCGTCTACGAGGCCAAACAATCGGACAACGAGGCACGGCTTACCATCGGTCGAGCCAGCGACCTCCGCACGCGGATACTGAACGGACTCGTGAGAGGCGCCGCGCCGCACACGGCGGGCGACAAGATCCGCAAGGAGGAGAACCTCAAGCAGGTCGTGATCCGCTGGGCACCCACCGACCGCCCCGCCGCCGTGGAAGAACACCTACACCAACGGCACATCAAGCAGTTTGGGCGGCTGCCGAAGCATACGGTGAGGACGTAGTGTCGTTCACTGGAGCGCGGACGCCCTCGTCCGCATGAGGTGGCGAGGAAGTCGTAGGTGTGGTGTTCGTCGCGGCGGCGGACACGACGCGGCAAACGGCACGCCTCCACCACTGCGGAC
>PVBE011509721.1_pt1 | contig 72664 bp, 62 predicted proteins | sample 1631181 | NCBI WGS metagenome assembly PVBE01 (sample SAMN08397723, study PRJNA350692) | Marine metagenome, whole genome shotgun sequencing project. | isolation source: water | place: Pacific Ocean | collected 2012-04
ATTTATATAAATAATATATAATTAAGGAACAGGAAAATGAACTTCTTGACAAAATTATCAAAAGTTTTCAAAAAGATCAATTCAAATCTTGAAGATATGGGCCATATATTAATTTATAATGTATGCAAATAATAGGCAGCAAAATTAAAGATTTTATAATCCTTCAGTAATTAAGTTTATTGAAGGATTTTTTGTATACCCGATTTTTGTCTAATAGAAATGAAAAAAAACGACAGTTTTAAATTTTAAAATAATATATCACTTATGATTTTTGGGATAATCAAAGAGGACAAACTCACCTGCCTCTTCAGTTACTTTTTTCCATTTATCAAACCTGAAATTAATACTGACGAAGCTGCATGTAGGCATATTATCAATATGAACACCTGTTAAATAATTAGCTAAACTAGTAACACCGGGATTGTGACCAAAAAGCAGAACTGTTTTGTTATCATTATCAAGTTTTCTGATTACTTTAACTAAATCATATACACTTGCAGCATATATTCTTCCATCCTGCACAATTCTATCAATAGAATATCCGATTCTATCTGAAATCAGTTCTGCTGTTTCCAATGCTCTTCTCGCAGAACTTGTTATGACTAAATCCGGCATTTTATATAACTTACCATAAATTTTCCCAATTCGAGGTGCATCTCCCAAACCTCTTTTGCTTAACGGTCGATCAAAGTCTGATATACCTGGATTATCCCAACTGGACTTTGCATGCCTGAATAAATAAAGTTTTAACATCTAAATCTCCTGAAATATTTTTCCTGCAAGATCATCTTCTGCAAGATTAAAAGACTGTTATTATTATAAACTGAATTATTTATCATTAAGTCACACCTTCTGATCAAGTGAATTATTTCAAAATACCACTGAAAGAAAATTCATGTAAATGAATTATAATCCAATAGTATATCTTTTTCAAAAAAGTTAAAAAATGATACAGTGATTAAATTATTAGTAGTAAATCAAAGATCCCATTCATGTGTCGTTAATAAATCTCAGATTTAAAATTATAAATCATATATTTCTTTTCTCAGACCAGATAATTTTTTTCATTTATATTTTTGCTATTATATTTTAAAAAAGCAACATTATGTATTAAACTTTTCTATTATAAGTTTTGGATTTTGGAGTTATACTCAGTGTTAAACCGTAAATAAATCGTATATTTCCTATCAACCGCTCCTCCATGCTTAGTATTTTTATACTGTTTATAATCAAAATATTATATATTGAATAAATAAGGCTAATAAAACATGACAAAAACAAATGAATTGCTTGATATCAGTAAAGATATCTGGAATAGGAAATATCGTTTTAGAGGAAGCGATGAATGCAAACCGGATGCATCCTATGAAGATACCTGGAAAAGAATTTCAGGAGCACTGTCGAAAAATGAAAAGGATTCTAAATACTGGGAAGAAAAATTCTACGAAATTTTATCTGATTTCAAATTTCTGCCTGCAGGACGTATTATAGCGAATGCAGGAACAAAACTAGACAGCGTTACTATGTTCAACTGTTATGTCATGAACGATGTCACAGATTCTATTGAAGGAATTTTTGATACAGTTAAAAATGCCGCTCTCACACAAAAACAAGGTGGTGGAGTTGGCTTTGACTTTTCTTCAATAAGACCTGCTGGATCACATATACAGGGTTGCGGTGCCGCTGCATCAGGCCCAATCAGTTTTATGCAGGTACTGGATGCAACATGCAGAACAATAATGAGTGCTGGCCAGAGACGTGGAGCCCAGATGGGTGTTATGCGATGTGATCATCCTGACATAGAACAATTTATAACTTCCAAGCAGGAAGACGGTAAATTAAAAATGTTTAATTTATCTGTAGCCATAACTAATAAATTTATTGAAGCTGTAGAAAACAACGAAGACTGGGAACTGAAATTTAAAGATAAGGTTTATAAAACGGTTAAGGCTGTTGATCTATGGGACCTTATAATGAAATCAACCTATGATTATGCTGAGCCCGGCTTTCTACTGATTGATAAAATAAATAATCTGAACAATTTATACTATTGCGAAGAAATTAGAGCAACTAATCCATGCGGAGAACAGCCCCTTCCATCATTTGGAGCATGTTTATTGGGATCACTTAACTTAACAAAGTTTGTTAAAAATGCTTTTACTGATAAAGCAGAAATTATGTTCAATGAGCTCAGCAAAACAGCTAAAACAGCTGTCAGGATGCTTGATAATGTGATAGATATGAGCAATTATCCACTCCCTCAGCAGAAAGCAGAAGCTGAGGCAAAACGAAGAATAGGGATAGGGATAACTGGTCTTGCTGATTTATTCCTAAGCATGGGTGTTAAATATGGATCAAATGAATCTATAGATCTTTCTGAAAAAATAATGCAGACAATCACTTATTCCGTATATGAATCGAGTACTGAACTTGCAGAAGAAAAAGGGACTTTTCCTCTATATGATACTGAAAAATATCTTGAAGGTAATTTTATCAAAACTCTACCGGAAAAAATCCAGCTTGCTATCAGAAAAAACGGCATGAGAAATTCTCATTTGACATCCATAGCTCCTACAGGCACTATAAGCCTGCTTTCAGGTAATGTATCAAGTGGATTGGAGCCAGTATTTGCCTTCCATTACACAAGAAAAATTAGAAATACTACTGAAGCTGATGTGACAGAAGTAGAAGTTACAGATTATGCTTACAGAGAATATTTAAAGCATTTAGGTGTCAAAAAACTATCCGACAAAAAACTGCCAGACTATTTTGTCTCTTCAAGTGATATTGAGCCGCTGCTCCATCTCAAAATACAGGGTATTCTACAAAAATATGTGGACAGCTCTATTTCTAAAACAATTAATATTCCTGTAGACTATCCATTTGATAAATTCAAAGATGTTTATTTGCAGGCATATAAACAGGGTTTAAAAGGATGTACAACTTTCAGACCTTCTAAATATATTACTGGCGTTCTCGTTAAGAAAGAAGAGAAAAAAGAAGAAGAGAAAGAATCCCATATACTTCACACTCCTGAACGACCGAAAGAACTTATGGGCACCACATATAAAATAAAAACGCCTATGACTGCTGAAGCTCTGTATGTTACTATCAATGATATTTTGGAAGATGACAGCACAATCAGACCTTATGAATTATTCATCAACACAAAAAACCTGCAGCATTTCAGCTGGATTGTTGCCATGACACGGCTGATTTCGGCGGTTTTTAGAAATAATAGAAATCCATCATTTCTTGTACAAGAACTAAAGAGTGTCTATGATCCTAACGGCGGTTACTTCAGCGAAGGTCAATATGTGCCTTCTCTTGCAGCTGATATCGGCAGAACCATAGAAAAACATCTTAATAAAATAGGTCTCCTTGAAACTAAGGCTAAATTGAAAGGAAATCCTAGAAAGAAAGCTGTCGCAAAAGATGCAATGATATGTCCAATGTGCAATGAAAAGGCATTAATCAGTCAGGAAAACTGTTTAAAATGTCTATCATGTGACTACAGCAAGTGTAGTTAATAATGAGCATGATGTAATAAAGATATTTTTCCTTTAAAAAACTGGTGGGGATACCGGAGTGAAGCTCTTTACTAGCGAAAATATGTGGTTTAATAAACTTACAAAACGGACAGCATTGCATGGTGTCCGTTTTATATTTCAATTCACTAAATTCCAATTTAGCTATTCATTTTGATTAAACTAGAAAAAATTCAGTTAAAAACCATTCCAACAAAAAAATAAATTTACTTAATAATAACATCTTAAGTAATTTTATTTTTGATATACTGTGACTGTAACCTGATTATGATTATACTTGGCACTTCCATCTTTCAATTCTACATGATCCATCTTAACAGCAAAATTTATTTTACTCTGAATTCCGGCTAATATCTTTTGCGCCAAAATTTTATTTTTATCATAAGTAATGGTGACTTCTTTAACCCTGCCTTCAGAAATGCTTTTTATTATAGAATCAATTTTCAACTGATCATATTTTTCGAAAAACACAGGGTACCACCCACCAATAAGCTTCTTTTGCAAGCTATGCTCAGGTTTAGCCTCTTTTTGAAGTTCAGTAGTTGAACTACAACCTGCAATAATAATAATTCCTGACAGCATAATAGCTGCCGCAAATAATTTTAGCATACTAATTTCCTTTTTTTAGTTATCATAAAATATAAATAAATGCTCAGCAGAATAATTCAAACTCAGTATCACCTCAGTAGTGTATGAAATTTGTAGGCTATTCCCCATATAATTCGATCGGAAAAGAAAATAGCTTATTTATTTTTAGAAATTTTATTTCTCTGTAGTTGGTCTTTGTCAATATGCGGGGCTAGATATATTGTCTGTATAATAACAAAAATAACCATTAATCCCAAAGTACCGAAAAGTTTAAAATTCACCCAGGCATTCGTTGAAAAATTGTAAAGGACATACAAGTTTACAAAACCTAACACTGCAAAAAACAGGCACCATGCCCCATTAAGATTATTCCACACTTTTTCAGGTAAAACAATCTGTTTGCTCAGCATTACCTTTATAATGTTCTTATTAAAAAATAATTTTGTTATTATTATGCCTAAAGCAAAAATCCAGTAAAGAATTGTCGGTTTCCATTTAATAAACATGTCATCATGTAATATCAAAGTAAAACCACCGAATACCACAATTACAATAAGACTGATCCACATAGTTATTTCTATTTTCTTTTTCTTCAAAAAGGCTACATATAATATCTGTATAATGCTGGCAATAATTGCAATTGTTGTTGCATAATATATACCCTCAATTTTATATGTTATAAAAAAAAGAATAATCGGGAAAAATTCAACAAGAAACTTCATTAATAATATTTCCTCTAAATTAAATAAATATATCTATTAAAAAAAAATAAGATACATATGTGGATTATTAAAAAATAATAAAATACATTTGATTAATTTAAATACCATGAAATTTTATAATTTAGATTATAAACTTAAAGTATGTAAAGATTTTTAATTTGTATTTAGTCCTATTACCAATATTAATAGTCCAAATACAAAAAGCAATTTTTTATATTTATTGTCTATTACTATAAAATCCTTCATAAACAGAATAAAAGTCAAGGAAGAATGTACATATGGAATGGTACTATATATATCCACTGTTAATCTTAGCAGGTATTGCCTGCGGTTTTATAAATATACTGGCTGGATGCGGCGGTGCTATATCACTGTCGGTTTTAAACTTTTTTGTTCCCCTTAATATAGCTAATGGAACATTCAGAATCCCTATTTTGCTACAGAATATATCAGGAGTTCATGAATTTAAAAAGCATAATGCCTATACGAAAAAAACATCTATTCCGATACTTATCCCCATCATACTAGGAGGAATATGCGGAACATTAAGTGCTGTGTATATACCTCACAGCGGATTTAAATTCTTTGTCGGCGTTATGATGCTTGTTCTTTTTGTTATTCAACTTGTTAAAATATTCCACAAAAATAAGAAACAGCCAATTGAATACTCTGATAATCCAAAGAAGTATAATCCCATCTTGGTAAACATTTCATATTTTGTTGTTGGTATGTATGGTGGTTTTATACAAGTAGGAGTTGGAATTTTTTTACTTCTCACTATTGAATATTTCTCCAAAACTAATCTGTTCAGAGCCAACGCCATTAAAATTCTTGCTATATTATGCTATACAATACCTGCAGCATTGATTTTTATGTTTAACGGTCTGATTGACTGGAAACTTGGAATAATAATGGCTATAGGGAATATCATCGGAGCAAAAATAGCGGTGAAATCATCAGCAAAAATTAATACCAGTTATATTAGAGTTTTTGTTATTATAATATTACTTATTGCAGGTTTGTTCTATACTGGAATATTTACTTCCGTATCACATGTCTTGGATTAATTATTCTGTATAAATCATATTTAATTTTTGAATAAAAATATCCCTGTACTACTTTAACAAGAGATCATTGAGATTTTTTTTACATATAAAATAGAGATTATATTTATGATACGATGTGACTGGGTACCGAGTAATAATAAATTATATATCGATTATCATGACAAAGAATGGGGTGTTCCTGTTCAAGATGACAATATAATATTCGAATTTCTTGTACTGGAATCAGCACAGGCTGGTTTAAGCTGGCATACTATCCTTAAAAAAAGAGAAAATTACAGACAAGCTTTCTGTAATTTTAATCCTGAAAAGGTTTCTAAATTTGATGATGAAAAAAAGTTATCTCTATTTCAAAATCCAGGTATTATACGCAATAAACTTAAAATAAATGCTGCTATTAATAACGCCAGATTATTTTTAAAAGTCCAGGAAGAATTCGGTAGTTTTAATAAATATATCTGGAGGTTTGTAGATGGTTCTCCTAGAATTAATAAATTTAAAAAACTTGAAGAAGTTCCTGATAAAACTAAAGAATCAGAGGCAATGAGCAAAGATCTGAAACAGAGAGGTTTTAAGTTTTTAGGCCCGACTATCTGTTATGCACATATGCAGGCAACCGGGATGGTTAATGATCATATTGAAAGTTGTTTCAGATACAGGGAAATAATTGAATCCTATTAACCAGATAGACTAATTCATTAATAATTATTCACATAATGCTATAATAAATCATGGTTATTTTTTTTGATATAGACAATACACTTGTAGATCACATAGGCTCTTCAAAAAAAGGAGCAGAATTTCTACGCCAAAAATACAATTTACATAAAAATAAAGATATTTTCTATTCATCATGGGACAAAGTAACAGGTTATTATTACGATGAATATCTTGCCGGTAAATTTACAAATACAGAACAGAGAAGAGAAAGAATTAAAACTGTCTTTAACAGAGATATGCCTGATGATGAAGCTGACCTTTATTTTGCACAATATTTAAAAGTTTATGAAGATACCTGGACTCTTTTCGATGATGTAAAACCAATGTTAAATAAATTGTCATCATCATTCAAAATGGGAATTATTACAGACGGATCAAAAAATCAACAGGAAGCTAAACTGAAAAAAACTAAAATAAGAAATTATTTTGATGTCGTCCTGACTGCTGATATAGCAAATTCAGCAAAGCCAGATCCTGTTTTTTTTAAAATGGCCTGTATGCTTGCAAATGAGCAGGAGAGTAAATGCTGGTATATTGGTGATCTTTTGGAAAAAGATGCAATAGGAGCTGCTAATGCCGGATTAAATGGTATTTGGCTTAATCGAACAGGCATAATTGCAAATCATCATTTATCTGAATTTAACAACCTGCATCAATTCTCAAACTTCATGCTTAATAACAATCCCCTAACCTCTAATCCCAATTACTCAAACTAATTATGAATATAAGAACTGCTCAACATAAAGATCTTAAAGATATTGTCGAAATTTATAATCAGGCAATATTACAGAAAAATGCAACAGCTGACCTAACACCATTATCTATTGATGACAAACGCCAATGGTTTGAAGAACATACACAGGATAAATATCCCATTTGGGTTTACTGTGATGAATCTGATCATGTTCTCGGCTGGTGCAGTTTAAGCCCCTACAGAAGAGGAAGAATGGCATTAAGATTTACAGCAGAAATAAGCTATTATATTCATAAATATCACAGAAAAAAATCAATAGGCTCTAAACTACTCCAATATGCAATAGATCATTGCGAAGGCCTTGAGATAAAATCTATTTTTGGAATTCTTTTAGATATAAATATTCCAAGCATTAAAATCCTCGAAAAATTCGGATTTAAAAAATGGGCCCATCTTCCCGGAATCGCAGAAATAAACGGCAAAGAATGCGGTCATGTATATTACGGAATAAGAATATACAACTAAAAACGGAAACTGAATTTTTAATTCCCAGTTTCCGTTATTCGTAATTTGTAATTAAACTTTACCATCCATAATGTTCAGGCCCCCAGTCACGAATAACCTGTTCCTGTTTGGCAAATACAACTTTTCTTGAAGGAAGGTCCTTTGAAAGAATAACACCGGGACCGACCAAACTGTTAGCTCCTGTTTTAACTCCAGGCATAAGAATTGCATAAACACCTGTTCTTGAAAAATCGCCAAGGAATATAGCATTAGATTCACCATGCGGGATCTCTTTTCTGCCTTTTACCCTGTGAGGTGTTTCTCCATCATCAAATCTTAATGTACCGCATACTGTCCCTGCTCCGATATCAGTATTCTCTCCGATCACACCGAACATTTCCATATAATGGTACAAATAAACCCTTTTCATCAGGACGCCCCAGAATTCAGAAGCATGTCCAATGAAACATTCATCATTAATAGAAGAACCTTCAGAAATAAAACAGCTGTAACCTACAAAAACATTATTTGCAATAATAACATTTGGCAGAATCATTGCCCCGTTATCAATTACAGTATCATCACCTACAATCAGATTCCCTTCAACGATTACATTTCGTCCTATTTTACTGTTCTTTCCAAGTTTGACAAATCCTCTTAAATCAGCAGTATCATCAATACTTGCTCCTTCGGCCAATTCATTTTTTGTCAATTGCCCGCAAAGTTTTTCTACAACACCGCCATTGGCTTCCAAGATATGCCACGGTTTATCAATATCATAAAAAGCTTCCTGAGTTTCTATAGCTTTCATTTTAATTCCTGCGCGTCTCATATCAGAAACAGTAGCTTCAATAAAACGTTCGACAGGAGCCATCATTCCAACTTCAAGGTCCCGCATTATATCATCAGTGTTTTTCAGGAAATTCCATACTTCTTTATTAAAATGAAATCCAGCAAAGAAATGTGTCATATCTTCCCTGGAATGCCCCACAATACTATCTATACAGTCATCTGCAATTTTGGCTCCTATATAATTACGTGTTGTCTCTTTAAGCTTTGAAAGCAACACAGTGTTAGATTCGGAGTCAAATATTGCTTTGAGATCTTTTTCATCAATAATTGTATCGCCATATAGTACAACGAAGTCATCGGTATCAGAAAGCACTGTTTCTGCAGCAAGCAGACTGTCTACTGAGCTGGGACTATTAGCTGCGTTAACGCATTTTACATTGCTGTATTTTGAGAAGTAATTATCAACTTCATGGTTAAATTTACCTGTTACTATAGTAATATTATCTATTCCCAATTTTATGGCAGAATCTACATTATGCGCTAAAACAGGTTTTGTAGCAATAGGTATCATTGTTTTGTTTCTTACTTCATTATACGGCCACATTTTAGTGCCGTTACCTGCAGCTAAAATAACAAGTTTTTTAATCATAATATCTCCCCTTTTCATATATAAAATTTTAAAAACTAAAGTGAACGGACATAATCTTTATATTTATCAATAAACTTCTGGTTAAGTTTTTCCCCTTCATCAGTATTACTGCTGGCAAAAAATTCAACTTCGGCATCATCTTTTATCAGTATTTCAGCTACTCTTGCAACTATTGCATTAATAACTGTAGCGCCGATTGCAGTAGAAGTTGGAGCAACTTTACCATGTCCGGCATCTATACATGCATCTCCAAAAACACCTCCGTTATCAATAACGATATCTGCCATTTCGAACAATCGTTTACCTGAACTATGTCTTGAAGTCACCTGGCTACTATGATTTATACTTGTAAAAGCTATAACTATCATTCCACGTTTTTTTGCTTCAGATGCCATTTCTACAGGAACAGCATTTCTCCCTGAATTTGAAGCGATAATAATTACGTCACCTGCTTTTACTGGGTAGTCATCCAATAATGCACCTGCGTATCCATTCAGGCGTTCCAGAGCTGTACTTCTCACTGCACCTTCATGCAGCATTAATGCAGTATCAAAAATAGGGTAAATTTTTACCATCCCCCCTGCTCTATAAAAAAATTCTTCGGCTATCATATGTGAATGGCCTGTGCCAAATACATAAAGCCAATTACCATTTTTCTGGGCATCAGCTATTGTCTGTGAAGCTTTTTCTATATTTGGTTTTTCTACATTTTTCAGTCTGTCTACTAATTTTTCAATTTCATTAATGTACAAATCTATATTACTCATAATCCACCACTCCTAATTAAAATTAACAATCTATAAAACGTTTTTAGGGATTTCAACTTTTATTAATTTTCCTGCAAGAATCAGGGCTGCCTGATCCGGAGAGTATTCCGGAAACTTAACAGTTATATTTTTCCTTTCTCTGCCTAGAGAATTTTTAAAAAGCTCAAAGAAATAATCTGATTTCTGAAAACATCCTCCATAAACTCCAAGACATACATCAACTTTATTTAATTTGTTATGAAGCTGTATAATATATTTAACAAGATAGTTGACAGACGTTTCAACTATTTTTATACTCACAGCATCTCCCTGTTCTGCCGACATTATAACATCAACGGCAAAACCGGCTATAACGTTTTTTTTAATTGGAGGATTATAAACTTTTTCTATGATATCATCCAGTTTATCTATAGAAAAAAAAGCTTTTAGCTTATTTACAAGAACTGTTTTTCCGCCTATCTTCTCATAAGCTTTTATCGCATCTCTAATCCCCATAAGGCCAACATAATAACCGCTGCCCTGATCACCGAGAAGAGGTCCCCATCCTCCAATTGTAAAAAGCTCACCTGATTCACTTTCAGCAATCCCCATTGATCCTGTCCCGCTAATCTGAAATATGGCCGGAGAAGACCCGACACCTTTAAGACCTATATACAAATCACTTACTACTTTAAAATGTGGAGTATATCGTGCAACCTGCTGCATAAAGGGATGATTATCCATTAACTCATCCCCAATGCCTAAAGCAGCATTACCTATATATATCGAATCGCATTTTTTTTGAAGTGATTTTTCTATTTCGTCCATCATTTCACTGAATACAGTGCATGCTTTAGTATCCCCAACAGAATAAAAATTAATTGATGGACCTATAAATTCATAAGTTTTATTCTCATCTCTGTCAAATACCTTATAAATAGTTTTTGTTCCACCACCGTCAACGCCTATTATTAAACTCATAACTCCATACCCTCTGATCTATATGATATAGTAGAAAAAATTTGCTTTTAGATCAAACAATTTATGCATATATAATCTTATTTAACCACTTAAACGCGTACAATAACATAGGATGATTGACAGATTTTTCTATAGGAAGAATGTTTGAATAAGTAAAATAATCTTAAAAGCACATAAACAGATTTAATATTCACATATATTGACTAATTTTATAAAATTTATTTTTGTTCTATATGTGTATATATTTTTACAGTAGCAGTTCCTGCTTTCAGCATACCGAGCTTTTCTGCAGCTCTTTGAGATAAATCCAGAATTCTGCTTTTAACAAATGGTCCTCTATCATTTATTTTAACATAAACAACTCTTCCATTCTTAACATTCACTACTTTTGCAGCAGTGCCAAGCGGTAAAGTACGACTTGCGGCAGTAAGAGACCATGGATAAAAAGTTTCTCCACTGGCAGTTTTTTTATAATGGAAGCCTTTGCCATAATAAGATGCGGTTCCTACTTGATATAAATACCATGGTCCCCAATGTGAAGGTGGATAGATAAAAAAAGCCAAAACAACAATTAATACTACGGCAAAACAACGCTTCAATTTTATGGATTTTGTAATTTTCTGTAATAAAAAACTATAAATATTGGAAATCAGGATAAAAAACCATTTCACATGTGGATAAAATTTCCTAAAAAAATCATTAATTTTTTTATAAGGTTTACTGAAAATTCTAATTTCACCAATAGAAGTCCAAACAGCAAATAATATAACCACAACAGCTATACAGCACCAGCAAACTATTTTGTGCAGAAACAGAATAGCAATCCATATAGCAGAGCAGCAACAATCTATAATTTTCAAAATTAAAGACATTTAATATCTATCCTTGATTAGAACAAAAAAAAATATATTATTAAGTGATCTTTATGATTTATAAAATTCCAGACCTTTTGCGGAAGGTAAATTTTTAAATAAAGAGTCTTCTCTGATGCTAATTAAAAAATTACTCTCAAATTCTCCTAAATATTTATTGGCCCATTCCCATAAGGACATTATATAAAGATAATCGCAGTGGAGAGTATTTTTGTTATTGCCTCTTTCCATATGAGATGAATTGAGACATAAACCAGGATCAATATTGTTTAATATTATATTTTCTCCGGTGGATTCTACCTTGGGAAAAAGAGATCTCAACCACTTTTTTAAAAGGTTTCCTGTCTGCCTAGAACTGAAACATGGAGTAACAATAGAACTATTATTATTTTCTGCAATAGCTGTTTTAGGCCAGAGAGAATTGTCAATTTTATAGCTATTAGTATCAGTAATTTTATTTACTGTCATCTTTTTATTACGTATCTCTAGAATATTTTTAGCAACGTCAGCAGTGCTATTTTCTGATTCACAGCCCCATGCAAAATACCAGGTAAATCTAAGGTTAATTCTTGGAAAGGCATGATCATTATTCCATACAAAAGGCTGTCTGTTAAATAATATGCCGTCACTTTTAAATATGAGAGAATAGTTACATTCTGCTTCATATCTATCAGCATGACTCCATCGCCACAAATCATAACCAGTTCCAACTTCAAGCATAGTACCATCTTCAGCTTTGAACAGAACAACCAACGGAATACAGTCAAATTTATATTCATTTTTCTCTAGTGAAGCTACATCAAGTTCTTTAACTGAAATATTTAAATCATCTATACTATTTTGCCCGATTATTAAAATTTTCGACCATTTCCCAGGAACTTCAAGAGTATCTATCTTCATATATTTCATTGGGGTTTCTGAATGAAGAGTAATATCTGTAACAACTTTTATGTGATTTGAAGCCTGTTCCCATTTTCGTTTTATTACCGGTTCAGAGCCAAAAGGATGTATCGTTTTTGAATCAACCCATTGCCAGTCAGTTTTTTCTGAAGTATGCGTACGTGTATATTCACTTATCCCATTAAGTTCTTTAAGCATCCCAAGTTCTGTTCCTCTGCTTTTCAGCAAAGTTCTATTATTATAAGAGAACGCCATATCCCCTGTTCCGGCTATATCAAATTCGGCTTCCCAATGATCTTTATCTGGATTATTATTCTGTATTTTATAACTCATATATGCTAATTATCCTCTTAGCTATTTTACAATTGGCCAATATCTGTTTCTCTTGGTTTTTACAAGTTCCACATTCATTTCAAATAAATTTTCGATATTATTCACTTTCAATATATCGTCTCTATTACCAATTGCTAAGACTTTACCGTTTTTAAGCATCATACCTTTATTAAATTCCGGTATGATATCTTCAATTCTCTGAGTAACAAAAATTATTGAAGGAGACTCTTTGCTCTGTGTCAAGTTTTTAAGCATATCCAATAGATGTTCACGACTTTTTAGATCAAGATGTACACAGGCCTCATCAAGTATCATTATTTTAGCTTCGGACATTAAAGCTCTTGCAATTAATACCTTAACCTGTTCACCTGAAGATAAATCCAAAAAAGATTTTCTCTCCAGTTTTAGTGCATCCAATGCAGTCAAGAATTTTTTGGTTTTTTCAATTTCATCATCAGTAGCCTTTCGGTATAGTCCTACAGTAGAGTCCACACCTGAAATTACAACATCCTGAACTGTCCATTTTGAATTCGAAGTCCATTTCAGCAGATAGGGACTTATCCAGGCAATTTTTTTCCTGACATGAAAAAGATCGCATTTACCATAAGTATTGCCTAATATACTTATTTCAGAGCCGTATTTAGGCCAGATATAAACTAGAATCATTCTGGTTAAAGTAGTTTTCCCAGCACCGTTAGGCCCTAAAATAAACCAATGTTCCCCATGCCTAACTCTCCAGTTTACATTAAATAATATTTGTTTCCCACCTAAAAACAGGTCAGCATCTTTTATATTAACAACTAAATCATTTATCATGTCTCACCGCCCACCTAATCATTTCATAGTATTTTGCAGATGTAAATTCAGCCTAATAAGGAGCTTCATTATACTCCAGATAATGCCTTCCCTCCTGTGCTTCAATACCACCAAACACTTCTATTTTACCCAATTTTTTATTTTCAGTAAGCATAGGTACTGATTCAATAAACTTACGATATACCGCCTTCTCCTCCAGTTGACAGTTAATATCATAAACAAAATAAGAATAAATTTTTGAACTTGTCTGTACAAGTATGTGAAGTCTTGAAAATCTATCAATTTTACATTCAGGTTTCTGAGTTCCAATATCAACGCCAAGTTTGGTTACACCATACACATATTTATCATCTTCAACTTTTAGACAGTATATTTTGTCCTTGCCGTCAAAATACCTTAAAATAACATACTTTCTTTTATCGATTATATTTCCATTTTCAGGCACTTTGGACGTCGGCACGCCGACAGTTGTACTCCATACAACATGCCCTTTTGCTATTTGGAAATATATAGAGTTCGACTGATAAGATGCTGTAAAATTGGAGTGTTCTACAATAGCCTTAATTTTATATCTGCCAACGTTTGGAAAATTATAAATGCTTGTAAGCGGTATGATAAACTCCTCTTTTTCTCCAGGAGAAATTACTTTGCCTTCAACCTTATAATTATTATTCAGAGGTACGGGAGTTTTTCCTGATATGGTTTCTATCTCAAATTTAATATTTCCATTAAGCTTAGGGTTTAAGCCAAACACTATAGGATGTCCAGCCTGGTTCATTAAAGTAACCTTAGCATAAATTTTTTCGTATTTTAAATAACTTTTATTGTTCAATGCCAACTTCATACCTATTTGAGCAAAGGAAACAGAAGAGGCTAATATCAAAACAACAGTCAAAAGAAATTTTATGATTTTCATAGCTACCTATCTTTTAATACTTCACTTAACTTATTATTTATATCTTGGGCTACTTTTTCATCTTCAATATTTTTTTGACATTCCAGTGTATTGACAGAGCAGTCTCTTTTCAAACATTTAATACAGCCTTTTTCAGATTGATATACTTTATGCCATTCCCAGTAAGGACCGGTCTTCTCAGGATATGTAGGGCCAAAAAGTGCAAACACAGGAACTCTAAGAAAAGCGGCAATATGCATTGGCCCGCTGTCATTGGTTAAAAGCAATTCTGAGTTTCTGATCAACTCCACTAATTCTGCTAGGCTGGTTTCCCCTACAGTAGAAACTGGTTTTGCAATAAGACATAAATCAGTTAATTTTTTAGCTATTTTTATTTCTGCACCTGAACCTATTAATACAATTTTAATGTCAGGATGCTCCTTAGTAATATCATCGGATATTTTTGCAAAAAATTCCGGCGGCCATGTTTTTGTTGTCCATCTTGCCCCAGGCGAAATTGTGATATATCTGTCACCTGATTCAATATTTTTACTTTGCAGGATTCTTTTTATGTTTATGTTCTCATTTACTGGTAAAATATAATCAGGAACGCTATGATCTGTTTTGAAAATTGATGCAACCAAATATATATTTTTATCTATAGCATGTGTTATATCTTCAGGAATATCTATTTTATTGTGATAGGCTAAAGTAGATATTTTTTCTCTAACATCAGAAAAACCAACTTTCTTACCTGATCTTGCAATAAATGTAAATATAGCACTTCTCATTAATCCCTGCATATCAATAACTAAATCATATTTAGACTTTCTAATGTCAAAAAACAAATTTAAAAATGTCTTAACTGCTCTAAACCAATTTTTAAAATCCTTACGTCTAAAGAGAATTACTCTGTTTAAATCTTTTTCAATGTAAGAAAGAATCGGGGCAAAACTAATATTAATAAACCAGTCAATTTCAGCATCAGGAAAATATCGTTTCAGCAGATAAAAAGCAGGAAACGCATGAAATATATCCCCTAAACTGCTTGGCTTAATTATAAGTATTTTTTTTATATTCTGATCAGTACTATCAATAGCTCTGATATCGTTTATGTTGACAATTTTAGGTTCAAAAGCTTTTTTCATTATTCCTTGCAATAACTAATTAAGAATTAATAATAATATCAACAGCCTTTTTCAAGTCTATAAGCAAGCTCTTCCGGCAAACCTGCAGCTTTAATTTTGTCCTGCGCAGCTTTAATATCATATTCTACGCATATTCGTTTTAATACTCTTGATCTTGTGTCAAAAATACAGAAAGAAGCTCTGGGGTCACCATTTCGAGGCTGCCCGATACTACCTGGATTTACTAAGTATTTCATGTCTCTATCAAGCTTTAATGAAACTTCACTTTCAAAAATATCTATATTATTCCATGGTTTATACACTGATATTTGTTTCTGCTCATCATGAATAGAAGAATCTTTTATAAACAGCGCAGGGATATGGGTATGACCGCAAAAGGTTATCTGAGTCATCTGATATATAAAATTGTCATGTGCATCATGTGCATCAAATATATACCCCCATGAACTTGGAGAATCCAGTGTACCATGGACAAGAGTAAACTTATCTTTTATGTTTACAATTTTAAGTTTTGGGGTCATAAGCCATTTCCTTTGATCTTTAGTCAGTTGCTCTCTAGTCCAAAAAATTCCTTTTTTTGCCAAAGGATTACAGCCAATCAAAGATATGTCGCTTCCTGCGTATTCATCATGATTACCCAAAACTGAAAATTCTATATCCAGATTCTTAATCATTTTTATACACTCAGAAGGGCTTGCATTATAACCGACAATATCACCAAGACATATAAATTTATCAATATGTTCTTCAAAACACCTAGTTAGTACCGCCTCAAAAGCCTCAGAGTTAGCATGAATATCACTAATTATCGCGTATATCATATTGTTTTGTCATTCAATTATAATTATTATGCAGCTTACAACATAACTATCAATATTTAATAATAGTATTTACATTTTCTCCTGCAAGTACTTTTCTTCCCTGAAGTGCTTCAAGTTCAATTAAAAATTCAATTCCAAGAATTTGAACATCAAATTTATTAACCAGTTTAACAGTAGCTTCAGCTGTTCCACCTGTTGCTAAAAGATCATCTACTATCACAACCCTATCTCCCTTTTCAAGGGCATCCTGATGAATTTCCAATGTTGCTTCACCATATTCCAGAGCATATGAAGCTTCATAAGTTTTATATGGAAGTTTACCTTTTTTTCTGACAGTAACCAGTCCGATCCCAAGTTTATAAGCTAAAGCTGTTCCAAAAATAAACCCCCTGGATTCAATACCAATTATTTTTGTAGGTTTGACTTGATAATTATTATCCATAAGGTCAGTAGCTAAAGAAAGGAGTTTACCGTCCTGCAGTACAGTGGTTATATCATAGAACAAAATACCTGGTTTTGGAAAATCTTTTACATTCCTGATAGCATTTTTTATTAAATCAGCATCCATTGTCTTTTCCTCTAATTATACGTTAGTGAATAAAAAAAGAAAAATGCGGCATTAGAATAAGCCGGATTCTGTATCCTGTGAAACAGGATTGGCAACCATCTATCTATGCAGCCAGGACCCGGGATTATAGCCACGAGCAGCAGCGAATCCCCTATTTGGCCTTGCTCCAGGAGGGGTTTACCTTACGATTCCGCTTACGCGATAACCCGGTGGGCTCTTACTCCACCATTTCACCCTTACCCTATTTGCATAAGCAAAAGGGCGGTATATTTCTGTGGCACTTTCCTTACTCTGGCGTATTGTCCAAAGTATCCTGCTATTGCAGGACTCCCTGCTCTATGGAGTCCGGACTTTCCTCTCAATTTGCATTGAGCAGCTGCCTACTAACACCGCAAAATTTCTTATTTTAAATTTTTTCTTTTTCCGAAACAGTATAATATATCACCTTGTAGGATTTTTTCATCGGCTTTTGGATTTGGAATTGCTTTATTATTTCTTTCAATTGTAAGTATCTGGGCTCCAATACTTTCTTTAAACCCACTATTTTTTATAGTTTTATTGCAAAACAAACTATGCTCATCAATGAAAATTCTTATTATACCATACTCGGTTTCTCCGATCAACATACTCTCAAATGTAGCAGGGTTAACTATACTTGATTTCTTCATTCTGTCTCTTATTTTCAGAGTAACCATCACCCATAACTTAGTCCTGAAGAAAAATCTATAAATAAGTCCAAGTACTATAATCAATAATAGAACAGCCAATAAACCTTCAACAAAACTAGGTATCCTGATATTCAGGAACGGTATATGCTTATAATGGGCATTTGAATTAAACATTTTCCCGAGAAAATTAACAAAAGTAGCAAAAAGAGATACTGAGCCAGCATAGCCAAAGACCATCATTAATGAAGCAATTCTTTTTCTACCTGGATGGTTTATAATAGATTCGGCCTCTCTGGTAGTAAAACCAGTTAAGGTAAAACATGATAATGCCTGAAATTTTGCCTGACTCCAGCTCATACCGGTAAGCTCAAAAGCAACTGCTCCTATTCTGACAACGACAATTACAACCAATATTGTCAGCAAAAATAAAAATAAACTATCCATAAAAATAACCTTGTTTCTTAATTATAAAGTTCCAGACCTATATAGACAAAAAATATTAAACTTTTTATTTAAAGCTTTGATTATTTAAATAAAGACTTAATATATATTATCAAATTTTTCAGATTTTTATACACAAAAATACTCACATTCATATATTTTTTGATAAAACTGATATTTATTCTTATTAACTTCAAGTATTATTTACTAAAGCAATAACAAAGGATTATTAAACATGAAACTTGATTTTTCAAAATCAGAAGACGGCCTAATTCCTGCAATAGCTCAGGACTGGGCAACAAATGAAGTTCTAATGCTGGCTTACATTAATGAAGAAGCATGGAACGAATCTTTAAAAACCGGCAACGCTACTTACTGGTCAAGATCCAGAAATAAATTATGGAAAAAAGGTGAATCATCCGGAAATGTACAGGAAATTAAAGAAATTTATTTTGACTGTGATGAGGACACAGTTATATTTAAAATCAATCAAATAGGTGGTGCAGCCTGTCATGTCGGTTATAAAAGCTGTTTCTATAGAAAGTTAGATAGAAGAACCAATGAAGTTGAAACAATTGGAAAACCTGTTTTTGATCCATCTGAAGTTTATAATAAATAGTTACTGTATGTAAAATATTGAACAGGATAATATGATGACAAAAGTTGACAGTTTATTATTAATTGAAATTAAAAAATTATTTCCAGAACTAAAAATACATGCGGATACTCCCTGGAAAAAGCTCACTACTCTAGGTGTTGGAAAAGCCTGTCCGGTATTAGTAGAAATAGAAAATAATAATGTTCTTTCAAAATTTTTACACTTTTGTCATATTAAGAATATTGATATTATACCTATAGGAAATGGAAGTAATATTGTCGGTTCCGATGAAGCAATCGATTCTGTCGTTATTAAACTAAATCCAGAAAATTATACATATATAACTTCAGATAATAATATCTCAATCTGCGGAGCAGCAACACCTATCCATGATTTAGTAAAAAACATTTCATCTTCTATCGGTAATCTTCAATATTTGAAAGGTATTCCTGGCACTATGGGTGGTTCGTTAAGAACAAATGCAGGAAGATCTGGGATATCTATTGGAGATTTTATTGCAGAACTGAATGGATTTGATTATGCAGGTAACAGATGGTCTTCGAAAGACAGGCAGGTAACCTGGACCTACAGATCTTCTTCACTCCCGAAAGATGTAATTATCACATCAATTATACTGAAGGACAATAAAATAAAATTAGATACAGACTTGGACAATCAACCTGATATTTTTCCTCTGGGCAGTATCAAAAAAGGTAATGCCGGGTGCTTTTTTAAAAACCCTTTACAAGGCTATAGCGCCGGTAAACTTATAGAGCAGAGCGACTGCAAAAATGTAAATTACGGCGATGCTGTAATAAGCAGCAATCATGCTAATTTTATTACTAATATTAATAATGCATCTGAAAAAAATATCATTGATTTAGCAATACATATTAAAAAGAATGTAGTTCAGCATACAGGAATTTATTTAGAGCCTGAAGTAGTTTTCGCCAATAAAACAACTTATCAAAAACTAAATAATGCCATTAAGGCTCTTGAAGTATTAATTCTTAAAGGCGGCAGTTCAAGAGAGCGTGAAGTTTCTTTGGAATCTGCCCAAGGTGTTTCAAAGGCTTTAAAAGACGCAGGCTATATTGTGGAAGAACTAGATATCAGTGAGCCTAAAATACCTGACAAATATAATAACTTTCATGGAGTGGTATTTCCTGTTCTGCATGGTGGCTTTGGAGAAAATGGTGAACTGCAGCGAGAACTTGAAAATAAATCAATAAAATTTGTAGGATGTTCAAGTGAAATATCACAAATAGTTATTGATAAAATTAAAAGCAAAAAGTTTTTTTCTGCTAATGATATACCTACGCCAGGGTATGCTGTACTTAAAATTGGAGAAACTGCATTTCCTGATGCACTAGACCTACCAGTTATAGTCAAACCCCCAACTGAAGGTTCAACTGTAGGTATTACCATTGTTAAAAGTATGAACCAGTGGCATGATGCACTGCAAAAAGCATCAGGTGACATTACTGGAACCATAATGATTGAAAAATTTATTAAAGGCATAGAACTTACTGCTCCTATATTAAACGGCAAAGCCTTACAATTAGTGCAAATCTGTCCTCCAGGTGAACTCTATGATTATGATGCCAAATACACACATAGTGCAGGAAAAACAGTTTATATGGCACCTCCTGAAGAATCTGAAGTCTCACAAGAACAGCAAAATCAAATAAAAGAGTATGCTAAAAAAGCATATAATAAGATTGGTGCCAGGCACATGCTGAGAGTAGATGTTCTTATTTCAGATAAGGATAACAAACCGTATTTTATAGAAATGAACAGTCTACCAGGTTTTACCGCCAGCAGCTTACTTCCGAAAGGAGCAGAAGCCGATGGTATCCCATATATACAATTATGCAGTAAATTGATCCAAATGGCTTTCAATTAATAAAATCCACTATTCCGTATAATGTAACTCTATAATATTACAACCAATTAAAACTCTTACGAGAGAATTTATTATAAATTGCTATAATCAGTAAAATATAATTTTATCAAATAAGGCTCAATAAATTATGGAATTAGATGAAGTTAGTAATCTGCTTATAAACAATTCGATAAAACTAATCAGATTTCTCTATTGTGATAACAGCAGTATAATAAGAGGCAAAGCTGCAACAGATAAAACTTTCGATGCAAGTAAAAAAGCCGGTATTGGACTAACTGTAGCCCAGCAGGCTGTAAACATGTTTGATCAGCTTCAGCCGGTTGAAGGTTTTCAACCGGTAAGAGAAGTTAGGTTAGTTCCTGACCTTCAATCATTAAAAATACTTCCTTATGCTGAAAATACAGCAGCTGTAATGTGCGATCTTATGACCAGTGAAAATAAATCATGGGCAGCTTGTCAAAGATATTTTATAAAAAGAATGATCAGTTCATTTGAACATCACGGGTATAAAATTCAGGCTGCATTTGAAAATGAATTCTGTTTGTATAAGCAGAATGATAACGGAGACTGTATTCCACTGGACCATTCTCAGTGCTTCAGCTCTATTTCCATGGCATCTGCCTCAAAAATTATAAATGAAATTATCAATGCATTGGAAAAGCAAAATATACAAGTAGAATTTTATTATCCAGAATGCAGTTTTGGACAGCACGAAATATCCATTCATTACTCAGATCCACTTACAGCAGCAGATAATCAAATTTGGTTCAGAGAGACAGTTAGAAGTGTTGCTGAAAATCATGGTTTAAAAGCTTCTTTTTCACCTAAGCCCGATAAAGATAGTGCAGGAAACGGTTCCCATATACATCTAAGTATATGGGATTTAGAGAACAATAGAAATCTCTTATTTGATAAGGATGAGAAATACCAACTGAGTAAAATAGGACGTAATTTTACTGCTGGAATTCTAGCTCATACACCAGCGCTTTTAGCTTTAACAGCACCAAGTGTTAATTCATATAGACGGCTTAAGCCGTTTTCCTGGAGCAGTGCATATACATGCTGGGGGCCCGAAAACAGAGAGGCTACAGTTAGATTGATCCAACCTTCAAGTTTAGACAACAAAGACAACATTAACCTTGAATATAAACCATCTGATCCAAGCAATAATCCATACTTAGCTCTTGGTTCACTTATTGCAGCAGGTCTGGACGGTATTATTAATGATCTCCATCCTGGCAGTCCAACTCTATATGACCCTGCAACTTTCACAGATGAAGAAAGGATGAAATTAAACATATACCGCTATCCTGAAACTCTGAATACTGCTTTAAAAGAACTAAACAAAGATACTGTTCTTCAAAATGCCCTGGGTTGCGAACTTTTAAAAGTTTTCACTGCAGTAAGACAATCAGAATACGATATTTTCAGCAAAAAAGATGTAAGTTTTGAAATTGAAAATCACATGTTCAAATATTAATGATTTTTTATTTTACGGTTTAATTATATTATGAATTTAAATGATATCCCAATAATAGATCACCATGCACATCCAATATTAAAACCTGAAGCCTTAAATGACATAAATGACTTCACTTTTTGGTTTACTGAATCAAGCGAAATTCAAGTCTACTCACATCAAATAAAGAGTTCTATATTTTTTAAACAGGCAATGCGCTGGATATCAGAAGATTTACTTTCTTGCAATAATAATATCAGTGATATTTTCAGTTCAAGAATTAAAAAAAATCATGATATATACACAAATACAATCTTCAAAAAATCTAATATCACCAATCTGATGTGTGATTTTGGATTTCCCCGATCAGGAACATATAATTTGGATGAAATGGAAAAAATTACTTCAATCCCCATAAAAAATATAGTTAGGATAGAAACTATTGCAGAAGAAATCATTTTAAGTAGTAATACCATGGAAGATTTCACAGAAAGTTTCACAGAATGTCTTTTGAGTAACATCAATAATCAATGCATTGCTTTCAAAACGATAATAGCATATCGAACTGGTATCAGCCTGAATAATCACTCCAAAGATATATTGAGTAAAGAGTTCAAAAGAGTCAAAACTGAAAACAATCTTAATATCAAACTAAACTCTAAACCGCTTAATGAGCATATTTTGAAAATAGCCTTGAAAATTGCTGAAAAATATAAACTGCCTTTTCAGTTTCACACAGGTTTTGGCGATAATGATGTTGATTTAATAAAAGCAAATCCATTAAAATTAAAACCTATAATAGAAAAATATAAAACTCCGATAATTATACTTCATGCAGGGTGGCCGTATTACAGAGAGGCAGCTTTTTTATGCTCAATATATTCAACCGTATGGCTTGATATCTCTTTGGCTGTTCCTCATATCACTACAGGTATATACAATTTATTATTGGAAGTGGCAGGTATTGCTCCATTAGAAAAAATATTGTTTGCTACTGATGCATCAGGTCTTCCTGAACTATATTGGATTGCATGTAAGAGTATACGAATTGAATTGGAAAAAGTACTGAAAAAACTGGTATCAGATAAATATATTAATAATAATGGAGCCTATGCTGCTGCAGAAAATATTTTATATAAAAATTCCAGGAAAGTTTATTGTGTATAAACTGGTCCTATAATAAATTTTTTTAATTCATCCATAAAAGCTTCAGGATTTTCCCACGGTACTCTATGTCCCGCATGCTGTATTATGGCATGTTTTATATTTTTGTAATTTGTTTCTAAGTTTTCCCCAATTTCACTATATTTTTTATCTTTCTCACCTGAAATATACAAAATCGGTTTATTTATTATCCCACTTAGAAATGTTATCAGATCTTCCTGCCTCCCTTTAGAAAATATATTAAAGAATCTGGAAATAGTTTTTCTGTCAAAATCTTTTTCTTTACAAACAAACTTATTATCATAACCACAGAATACACTTTGACTATTCCAGTTTTTTAGAAGTTCATCCCACGGTTCAACAAGAAATCTATCACTCCATGATTTATCAAATACCAGCTGTCTGTAACGTTCTTTTTGATTTCCATACCCTGTATCAGTTCCAATAATTACAGCTTTCTTCCATATATTCGGTTTTGAAATAAGAGAGTGCAAAGCCAACCTCCCACCTAAAGAATATCCAAGCAGAAAATTATCTTCACATTTACTCTGAACAGTAACCTCTCTGCAGAAAAGTTTTGACCACTCCCAAAGTGATTTACCGTTACTTTTCCATAAGTTAACTTTATGGATATTGAACTGATCGGAGAAATTTTCTTCAAGATCACTCCATACACTTGGAAGTTGGAGATTTCCATGTATACACCACAGATTAGGTTTTAGAATTTTTTTAATTTTATTCATAATTACCAAACAATAGAAAAAATTTATTTTCAACTTTAGCTTTATAATTTATTTTTATGAGCCATATTATAACTTAATTTTTGAAATTTTGGATAACAAAAGTGGAAATTCTTTATTCTAGGTCTAAATGAACCTGAATCTTTTTAAAACATCGAGATATAATACAATGTTTGATAAAAATATACTGAATACTATAAAAAATAATGGACTCCAAAATATTGCTTATAAAGGCAATTTTGGTTTAGAAAAAGAAAATTTAAGGGTAACCGAAAATGGCAACCTTGCCATGACTCCTCATCCGAAAGCATTCGGAGACAAGCTAAACAACCCGTATATAACTGTAGACTTTTCTGAAAGTCAGGTGGAAATGATAACTCCTCCTGTAAATAGTATTAATGAACTTTATACTCTTTTAGAGAATTTACATGACAGTATCAGTATTGAGTTAAAAAATGAATATTTGTGGCCGCAGAGCGTTCCCCCTAATATCCCAAAAGAGGAGGACATACCGATAGCGCATTTTAACGGTACACTTAAAGGAAAAGATTCAGAAAAATACAGAAGAATGCTTGCAGAAACTTATGGAAGAAATACACAGCTTTTATCAGGAATTCACTATAATTTTTCTTTTAAAGATGAATTTCTTGAGGAGCTGAATAACCTTATAGCGCCCGAAAAAAGTTTAAAAGAGTTCAAAAACTATATTTATCTTAAGATATCCAGGAACTATATAAAATATCACTGGCTGGTTATTTATTTAATAGGTGCAAGTTCTGCTGTCCATGAAACTTATTTTAATAAATGTCTTCATCACCTCTGTAAATGTATGAATAATATGAAGAAAAAAGATAATTATTATTACTCACATGACGCCATATCATTCAGACACGGAAGATGCGGGTATAGGAATAAGGAAAACCTGTTTGTATCATTCAACTCCATTGATCAGTACATTGAAGATTTAGAGGAACTGGTTAAAGAGGGTACAATAACCGGAGCAAGGGAATTTTACAGTCCAATAAGGATAAAAACTAAACCTACAAATGATATATTTACAACCCTTAAAAATAGTGGTATACAATACCTTGAAGTCAGAACAATTGATATTAATCCATATTGTAAAGCAGGAATCGAAATTAAAGATTTACATTTTATTCACATCTTCTTGCTTTACTGTCTACTTTTAGAAGACTGTGAATTAAGCAATATGGATTATCATATGGCTATAGAAAATCATGACATGGCAGCAATGAGCGGTAAAGCAGAAGACCAGAAATTATATAAATATGAAGGCGGAAGAACACTGCTTAGAAAATGGGCTTCAGAACTGTTTAGCAATATGGAACAATTAATTAATAAACTGGATTTCAATAAAGATTTTTATCTAGATATTCTTAAGTTTGAAAAAAAAAAAACTAAAAGATGATGAAAATATGTATTCTACAAAAATTGTTGAAGATGTACTGAATTCTGATCTTATTTTATTTCATATAAATAAAGCTAAAGAGTATCTAGTTAAAAGTAATAAGCGTAAAAAAGAATTAGAAAAATATAAACCTGTTTTCGGTATAAAAAGCCAATAATATATAATACATCGATCAAATATGCACACAACTGCTTATTTTATGGATTTGAAAATTCTGTTATAATACAAAATCTGACAAACTAAAATAAATGCACATATTGCTCCCAGTCCGTTAGGTACAACAATAAACCAGTCCGGTTTGAATATTCCATATACAACCCAAGATGTAAATGTAAGAAAAAGAAATACAAATAGAAATAAAGATAGTCCCGATGCAGTTCCTGCCTTAAAGTTTTTTATAATTTGAGCCGGTAAACCAATTGCTGTATATATAATAGTGATAATGCTAGCTGTCCATCCAAATACATCAACCATTCCAATATCCATTTATCAAGCCTCCATGTTTTTAAATAAAAATGGTATCAACAATTTAAGAGTCATCTTTTATTTTGCAAAATCGGCTCCGGGCATAGGCACATATGAGGTAATCCCACCGTCTGCGTAAAAATTCTGACCTGTAATGTAACTTGCTTCACTTGAAGCAAGAAAAATAACAGGTTTAGCAATTTCTTCAACAGTTCCAACGCGTCCCAACGGTATATACGGTTTCCAGTTATCAGGATAGTTAATATCTGTATCCCTGTTGCGTTTGACATCTGTTGTTCCGGGAGAAAGAGAATTAACTCTAATACCATAAGCGGCTAACTCTACAGCCATTGATTTAGTGATTAAAATAACACCGCCTTTGGATGCACAATATGGCACCAAACAGTCTAAGGAACCATAAGCCGCAGCAGATGCAATATTTACAATACTGCCACGGATTTTATTCTTAACCATATATTTGGCAACTGCCTGGGAACAAAGAAAAACACCTTTCAGGTTAATATTTATTGTTGAATCCCAATTATCTTCCTCTATTTCTAAAAATGGTTTCCACAATGCAATACCGGCATTATTAATCAACACATCAATCTTACCGAAATAGTCTATGCTTTTATCAACCATTTTTTCAACTTCTATTTTTTTGGATACATCGGCTTTGCATATATAACCTTTTCGACCAAGCTTCTTAACTATACCGAGAGTTTTTTCTGCATTTTTCAAATCAGAATTATAATTGATTATTACATCAGCACCTTCCTTAGCAGCCTCTATTACAATACCTGATCCAATACCTTTACTTCCACCGGTTACAAGAACTACTTTCTCTGCTAATTTCATATCACACCTATATCAATCGATGTTTCTTAGAAAAATCGTTATAATTTTATTTATAACTTCCAATCTTTAAAATATCGGCAATATTCGCTTTTGGGTTTATGACCGGTTCAATAATATCAGTCGCTGTTGTCATAACAGTTGTAACTCCAGGACCATGACCGGCACGCAAACAGTCACTGTGAACAACAATGCCGATTGAAACTGATCCCTGTCTATATGCTCTGCCATATCTGTTATCATGATCCATTAAAGCTACAAAATCACCAAATCTAATTTTATCAAGATTAAATTTTTTTACAGTTTCAGGGTCACTGGTCATAATATCATAATCACCTTTAGCAACATGCGCAGAACCAAGGCCAGATCCCATACACGGAGCAGGAACAATTGTAGTTACCGGAACCTTTAATTTATCATTTCCCACTGGTGTAATATTAAGTTCCTCAAGAAATACTGGATCAAGGTTAAACAAATGTATATCAGGATAAGCTGACAGTTTAAGTCCCTGCCCTATTGCATAAACAACAATTTTATCATCATATGTCAACTTTTCCTTTACATGTCTAGGGAAGTCTATAATAACATGTTCAGAACCACCATGATGACCAATCACATATCCTATTTCGCCTTTAGCTTCACCGCTAACAATTTTTGCTTTATTTCCTACACATGAAAATAGCTGAAATGAATTATTAGGATGTTCCATGGGTTTTAAGGTATTGCATGTACAGCTTACACCAGGTTCAATATGGTCTCCTGCCAAGCCAAAAGCAGAGTCTCCTACCTGAACATTTAAGGTTATTCCACCAATACCAGGCAGAATAAAAGGAGTTCCATTTAAATCAACGCCCCATGTATCTCTCGCTCTAGGTTGTCCCGGTTGACATTGCAGTAAAAATTCTACTACTTTGTCGCTATTAGTTTTAAACATACCATCCCTCCATTATGACTTAAAAACTTAGTTAAGAACTGCTTGCCATCTTATATCGAGGTTATTATTAGAAAATAACAAAACCACCGATTATTCAATGTTTAAGTTATATTAACACAACTAAAAAACAAAAATCATTTATAACAAAATACACATAATCCTCAAAAGGTTCAAAATCGATACTGACTAATGAATACCTTTCATAAAAACTGAAAAATAAATTTATTTACTTTGCTTATTATACTTTTCTCTCCACTAAATCCCAGAAATTACCATATAAATCTTCGAAAACAGCTACCGTACCGTAAGATTCTTTTTTAGGATTTCGAATAAATTTAATTCCATTAGATACCATATTATTATAATCACGCCAGAAATCGTCAGTAGCAAGAAACAAAAAAACTCTTCCACCGGTTTGATTTCCGATGAATTTTTTCTGCTCATGGCTTGAAGCTTTTGCTAAAAGCAAATTAGTACCGTTGGATCCTGGAGGAGAAACTACTACCCAACGTTTATTCTGTTCATGCTGATAATTATTTTCGACTAAAGTAAAATGAAGTTTTTCCGTATAGAATTTAATAGCCTCATCATAATCTCTGACAAGGAGGGCAATATGGATAATCGTCTGTTTCATTGGTTGCCTCAGTAACTTAAAAAATAATCATTCTATAAGAGATAAAAGATTAAATTATCAGTATTCATTAAACAAAAAAACCTCAACTTAAATAAATCGAGGTTTTAAAATGTTTTGATTTATAAATTAGTTAATTGTAATTGCTTTTACCTGGTGTTTTGCTTTTTCTTTATCAATTGGAATCTTAATATTTAAAACACCATTTTTATAAGTAGAAGAAATTTTATTTGCATCAGCATCGTTAGGAAGAGTAAAGCTTTGACTGAACTGCGATGTACTCATGCTGTTATAAACAACTTTTTTACCTTTTTCTTTTTTCGTTTCTGCACTATTTTTACCTGATACGGTAATAACATTATTACTAACTGTTACTGACAAATCTTTTTTATCCATACCCGGTGTTACTAATTGAAGGATATAATCTGTGTCTGTCTTGTCAAATTTAACTTGAGGATACTTCGAAGGAACAACAATATTAGTATTGAATATTGGATTTTTTGAGCTGTAAAAATTCTCAAGAGATGGATCATTTACAACTTTATTCACCTGCTGCTGCATACGTTCCATTTGTGCTTGCATTGTTTTAAAACTACTCATTCCCGTATTTTGTTTTACAGCACTTTTCTGGTTCTGATTCGTCACGCCAACAGCCTGAGCCTGGTTGTCTGTTTTAATAGTTAAAATCTTGTTCTGATCTGCTTTATTAGCGGTCTGGGCAAGTACACTGAATGCAAATAAACTACAGGCTAGTACGGCAAGTAAAGTAATTTTTCTTTTCATTATAACGTTCCTCTTTTTTAGAATTTTTATCTAAAATGAATAATAAACATATTGCAATTTACTCATGTAGCAAACTCAAATTCTTAATAATATTACAAATTATAATCTCTAATGCACTGTCAATACCACAGATAAAAAAGATAGTTTTACTGAGAAAAACTCTAGCAAAAACAAAAATATAACAGCGCATTTAACATATCAAATGAAGTATATTACTCATTATTTTTGATAAATGTCCATTTATATACTTGGTTTAGTATCTTCTGTTCTGAATTTTAGCCTATTAATAATAATTAAAATAATTATCAGAAGACAAAATACAGGTCCTATATAAATTGGGTATATATTAGGTAAAAAAGATCCGACAGTTGCTGAAAATATCAGAGAAAAGGCACCACCTACAGAACCGCAAGTTACTATAAAAGACATGGTAATAGCTGAAACATGTTTTGACTGTTTCATTCCATACCCAACCAGTGAAGGATATATCCCTGAACATCCCAGCCCCAATAATATCACTATCAGATATATAGCAAACATATTGGTAGATACTATAAATAAGACAAAACTGATTAATACAAAAAGAGCTGAATACATTATAAAAATATAATCTTTAGTTCTAGGTACAATAATCCATCCTGCAATCAATCTTCCAACAGCTAATGAGAGCCAGAATATTCCTAGAATAACTCCAACATTTTCGACATCAAAATTAAGCGTCTGCTGCATATAAGGAGAAAACCAATATGTAATTATGTATTCACAATAAACATATAGAATCAATGCTAAACTAATAAAAACAACACCTAAAGTTATTGGGTTAACATTTGATCTCTTATGCTTTTTTAAATTTTCATTCTGCGTAATAGCTTCACTGTCTTTGACATTTGAAAATAAAGTCCTCAGCATTGTTAACAAAAAAATACATGAAGTGGTATAAAAAACTCCTCTCCAGGATAAATAATGTGTTATATAACCGGCTGAAGCGCTACCGATAAAGGCCCCTATTCCAACAAAGAAATTCATTATATTCAATTTTGCATTACTTCTGTTATATTTACTGAAAGCTGCTACTATCATAAAACCTGTAGTAGGTATTAGAAGTCCCATACCAAATCCTGACAGCAATACAAGAAAGCTATAAAAATATAAATTGTTCTGAACTGCAATGCCAAATTGTGCTACAAGCAGTAAAGCAATACTTATCAATAAAGAATTTTTTGTCCCAACTTTATTAATAAGTTTACCACTTGTTAAATTCCCCACAATCAAACCAATAAGTGTCAAGGCATCAATAAATACGATATGTTCAACACGAACTCCGAAATGAACTGCAATTTGTGGAGATACTATTCCTGCAATTGGAAATGCAAACCCGGCAAGTATAGCTATAAAATATGTTATAGATGCTACTCTTTTAGTATTCTCATCATATGCAGTTTTTACTTTTTTATATATTATTTCCGACATTATAAATCCATTGATAATTTACCATTAATAATTAACTATTATCAAACCAATTTTTAATTGCTTCTCTATTCGAAGCAAAATGAATATGTATATAACCGGCACAGATATTGTTTAAGCAGTACCCGGCTTCTGTCCATGTTTTATTTCTTGTTCCTCTGACATTATAAAGAGGTTTTACTTCTTCTTCAAATTCAGTACTCGACCAATGAAATTCATGCCCTCTTACCGTGGTACCAGCTTTTCCAAAAAAAGTATCCTCACATAGAACTGCCTCTCTATAACCTAATGACCTAAGCCTACTCTCCATTTTAGAAACTGCCGGTATTAAACCGCACATTTTATATACTTTACCTGAACAATCAGTCAAACAACCAGTCAAATACATAAACCCTCCGCACTCGGCAAATATATACCCCCCAGATTCAGCATATTTATTTATAGATTCAATCATACTTTTATTTGATTCAAGTTCTTTAGCAAACATCTCAGGAAAGCCGCCGCCGAAATAAACTCCATCAATATTTTCAGGTAATAATAAATCATTTAGAGGCGAAAATTTAACTAACTCAAATCCACATTCCTGTAAAATATCCAGGTTGTCTTCATAGTAAAAATTAAAAGCTTTATCGTAGGCTACTGCCAATTTCTTTTTTTTATTATTTATAACTTTTTTAGCAGGTATAATTTTTTCAGTTAGTGAAATTTCTAAAATTTTATCAATATCAAAACATTTTTCTGCAGTTTCAGCAATGGAATCGAACCATTCATCAGATTTAACATTTTCACTGGAAGGAGTTAGACCTAAATGACGTTCTTCAAGATTCCATTTTGCATCCTTAATAAGGTAACCTACCAGTGGAGGCAGACCAGCAATATCCAGCGCTTCACGTAAAATAACAGCATGATTTACAGACCCAACCTTGTTTGCAATCACACCTACGATATTAGACCTTTTATAAAATTCAGAATAACCTTTTACCAATGCAGCAATGCTACCAGCCATACCGGAACAGTTAACGGTTAATAAAACAGGTATATTTAATTCGGCAGCCACCTGTGCAGTACTCCCATTCAGGCTGCCTGGTTTAGATGAATCAAACATTCCCATTACACCTTCTACAACAGCACAATCTGCATTTTCAGTTGCCTTCCTAAATGATTGCTTTACATTCTCTGTCCCCATCATCCAGCAGTCTAAATTTCGAGATTTATTATGACAGGCAATATTATGAAACATAGGGTCTATATAATCCGGCCCGCATTTAAAGGGCTGTACCTTCAATCCTCGTATATACAAAGCTCTTAATAAAGCTAAAGTTACTGTAGTTTTTCCTTCCCCTGAACTTGTTCCTGCGACACAAAAAGCACATAATTTATTGTACATTTTTATCTCCGTATCCACGAAGTGTATATAATTGTCCATTTTTATAAACAGTCTTGTCATTACCTAAAACAACAACAGTAGACATATCTATTTTATCAAAAGGGAATTCACTTATTTTACACACGGATTTGCACTCTTTTTCTCGTGATGCATGCCTGACAATTCCGCACCAGATATCAATGTCATATGCATTTTTAAAAATACAGATAACTTCATGTATCAATTTATTTCGTTTCTTACTGCTTGGATTATATAATACGCAGACTAAACCGGCGTTTGCTACACCTATAATTCTCTTCAAAATCACACTTTGAGGTGTCATTAAATCAGAAAGGCTGATTATAGCAAAATCATTCATAAGAGGAGCACCTAAAACTGCTGAAGCTGCTGAAGCTGCTGTTATACCTGGAATTACTTCAATATTTATATCTTTATATTTATCAATTTCAGATAACTCCATCAGTAAACCTGCCATGGCATAAATTCCTGCATCTCCTGAAGATATCACTGCAACACTCTTACCTTCAAGAGAAGCATCAAGAGCGCTGGTACATCTATCTTTTTCCTGACGCATTTTACCAGGTATCAATATCTTGCCTTTCAATAATTCTGAAAATTGATCTAAATATTTGTCATATCCAACAATTACATCACATCTCAGCAAAATTTCTTTAGCCCTTGGAGATAATAAATCTTCAGCGCCAGGTCCAATACCAACTGCATATACTGTTTTTTCATTCATTATTAATTATTTTCTAATTTCATTATAGCCACTGCAACTGTGACTTTAGAATATTTATGTTTTTCAAAAATCAGTTTTCCGTTATTCCCGGAAAAAATGGCAGCAGCTTCCGCTACAGAATTAAGACCGAATTCTTTTTTTGCTTTAGGAGAACTGTTTGGTGTTTTTACAGAATTTAAATTTTCTTTACTGATAAATTTCAGTGTAAAACTGTTTACTGATGCAAATTTATGCAGTCCGGCTTCATTCTTTTTCACATCACTTGTAGCTAAAACAGCTATTTCGTCAAAATCAATATTAAGTTTAGCAACTGTTTTTTCAACAGCATTATTTATTTCTTCATAACTGGTATCTCTCTTACAACCAATTCCGACAACATACTTCCTATTACTTAATTCCAGAACAGGGATATTGACACCTGTTAATTCTTTGTTCAACAGGACCGCACCATCTCCTGATATCTCTGACAATTTAGAAATCAACTTAATATTCTTACGACCTTTATAATATTTATTAAAAAGATATTCAGGAATTAGAACATCTATATTTTTTTTCTCAAGCAACATAGAATTCAAAAACTTGATTCTATCAGGATTTCTGACTTTCCATTTATTCATTACTGCCATTTCATCAAATGCCATTATTTTATTTGTATCTGTTGCTGTTGTTATTACTGGATTACCACCTGTCACTCCTGCAATAAACTCAGCCAATCTATTTGCTCCACCAATGTGTCCGCTCAATAAACTTATTGAGTTATTACCAAGTTCATCACAAACTACTACAGCGGGGTCTATTGTTTTACTTTCAAGTAATCTAGCAATTTTCCTTACAACTATACCTGCGGCCATAATAAATAGATGAGCATCAAATTTTTTCCAGTTCGATTCGAGTAGGTCACTTATTTTTCCATACCCAAACGAATTGAATCTGGTGTATTTATCTTCGAACCGTTCAGGGATGAAAACTTCCGATTGATTTAATGCATTGTGGATTTCATCAGCTTTAGCACATCCTTTTTCTGTCAAAGCATAAATAGCTACATTCCCTTTAAATTCATTTTGTAAATCTGTTTTTCTATATCCATGAGCAAAATTTTTATCATAAAGCTGTGATAGATCTCCATCACGATTCAATACTTTGCCTATAATTACCATTGCCTGCCGTTTTATTCCGGCATCATTTACTTTTTCAGATATATTCTTAAGAGTGCCTTTCACTATAATCTGATTTTTCCAACTGGCTCTGTAAACCACGGCAATAGGAGTATCTAAGGATCTACCTGCATTAATCAAATCTTCGACAAGACCTTCAATATCAGAAATACTTAAAAACATTGCTAAAGTCGCATCATTTGGTGCAAGTTCAGCAATACTTTCATGCTTCGGAACAGGCGTTCTCCCCGCTCTTCGAGTTAATATCACACTCTGAGTTATTCCAGGCATTGTTAATTCAGTTTTCAACTCTGCAGCCGCTGCAAATACACTGCTTACACCAGGTATAACTTCATATTCGATACCTAATTTATCAAACTCATTCATCTGCTCAGAAATAGCACCATACATTGAGGGATCTCCAGTATGAAGTCTTACCACAATTTTCCCTTTGTCCACAGCCACTTTAACAATAGCAATTACCTCATCTAAACTAAGTTGAGCACTGTTAATCTTTTTAACTTCTTTTTTAGTAAAATCCAGAATCTCCGGATTGACAAGAGAACCTGCATATATAATTAAATCAGCTGTCTCTAAAGCTTTTTTAGATCTCAAAGTAATTAAATCAACGGCTCCCGGCCCCGCACCGGCTATTATAACTTTACCTTTCATTTTTCACCCTTCTCATACACAAATAAAGTTATTGGATTTTCAGCTTTCATCATAGTTAAATCTCCTACTAGTTTTGAGTGACTTACAGATAAATTTAGAATCTCTATTCGATGTTCTATCAGCGTATTAGAGAGAGCAGCAACACTGTCTAATGTTACAGTTGATATTACCAATCTACCTTTAGAATTTAAACGTGAAAACGCAGTTTCAACTATTTTTTTAATATCAGCTCCTCCTCCCCCTATGAATACTATATCAGGGGAATGTAAATCATTTATTTCAGATAATATATCACTATTAATAGATTTTATATTACACAACCCGGAGGCTTTTATATTACAGTTGATATCATCAATTCTAGACATCTTTTTTTCAACTGAATAAACATTCAGATCATTTATTAAACCTGCAGCCTCAATTCCTATAGAACCGCTACCGGCTCCTAAATCCCACATAACTCCCGGCTTAAGATTTAATTTAGATAAAATAACAGCTCTAATTTCAGGTTTAGTTATAAGACTGTTTACATGTTTATAATCACTATTGTTCAATCCCAGTGCAATAGCAGGCATTAATTTTGATGAACACTCTAAAAGGGTAAGAATGGATAAACCGCTTACATCACATTCAGCCAGCTCTTCTAAAGTCCCGAAGATAATATTTTCATCCGGCAAACCCAGATTAACTGCGATTACAGCATCTCGTTTTTTTGAATCAGCAAATTTATCAATAAGCTGTTTAGCTATTTTATCAGCAGTTAAAACATTATCACCGTAAATAACCGCTTTCTTTGATGACAATATCTGTCTCCATGGCACTCTGCTTTTATTACCGTGTACACTAAATAAATCCATGTCATTCCATGATATACAGAGCCTGGAAAACAAATTTTGAAAGGCAGTTATATTCGGTACAACTCTGTATTTCTCTCCTGACACAAGTTTTCCTATAGTTCCGGCTATTCCGTTATATAAAGAATCACCCGATGCAAGTATAACAACTTTTTCTGAATGAGAACGTTTAATAAGCTCTTTGCATACATCAACTGCATCTGAGGCAATAATTATCTTCTCATGATGAGCTTCAGCATATTTTTCTATCAATCTCCTCCCCCCAGCAATTATCTCTGCATTCTGTAAAATAGATTTAGAGCTTGAGGAGAAAGTATCTTCACCAATGCCGCAACTTAAGATAATTAAATTATTTTCCTTATCCATCTCAATCCTTCAATTATATTCACTGTTCTATTTTACTTAGAATCAGTTTTCCGTCAATGCTATATAAATAAAGATTTAACCTGATACTATCAGCCCATTTCTTTAAATTTAAATAGGCTAAATTAAAAAACATTTTAAGCAATTCAATATATTCATCGTTAGGTATATAGTAACTGATCTCTTTCAAAGTCCTGCATTTAATAACCTTTTCCAGTAATTTACCGCTAATACCACATTCAGTAAACTGATGTTTCATTCTGCTGATATCAAGTCTGGCTTTATGTGCATGAGTATTTTCAATACCGCATGCATATTTAAATAATTTACCAGGCATGCAACCTATATTAATTATTTCTATACCTTCTCTTTTTGCAGCTTTTATAGAATCAAAAATAAAATCTCCTATACGAATACAGGTATACTCTGGTAATTTTGGACAATCTCTTTGAATTGCTTTCAGGGATCTACTGCCTGTAGTGAAAGCTATCTCATGAACACCAAGCTTTACTATTGATTTTATCATAATTTCTACCGTTCGTATATATGCAGAATTGGAATATGGTTCTACAATTCCAGTAGTCCCGAGAATAGAAATTCCACCTTTTACTCCAAGCCTTGGATTTAAAGTTTTTTTAGCTAATCTTTCACCATCTAAAACAATTATCTCAACAAGTAAAGTTTCATGCTCAATCTTCCCAAAACCTGCTTTTTGTAAATTATCTACTATCATTTTGCGCGGTCCGGAATTAATTGCCCATTTACCACATTCAACCTCCAAACCTGGCTTACTCACTAACCCAACACCTTCACCCCCCCTAATGGAAAGCTTACCGTTACCACATACCTCAATATGATCTTCAGATAAAAAATAATTATTATTTTCAATACATGATACCTTCACTAAAATGACAGCTTTATCTGTCACATCAGGATCATCTCCTGCATCTTTAATTATTTTAGATACTGCAGTTTTTTTATTACATTCAATGATTTCCACAGGTAATGAGTGCTGTTCACCGTTAAGAAAATTAATTATTACAGAACTACAGTATATTTTTTCTTTTAAAGCAATATATGCAGCTAGGGCACCTGATGCAGCGCATGCTCCTGTAGTATAACCTTTACGCAATTTCTTATATTTACTTTTCATCAACCATCTATATTTAAAAAGGTGGAATAATTAATTGTTTATCATATCTAATTATAACATCAAAGATTCATAAGTAATTAACACCTTAATTTTAAGTATCCTTCAATAATGCCGTGAAGAGCAGCCACTGCCAGAGGACTGCCTCCTCTTCTGCCTTCTATAGTTATATGCGGTACAGTTATTTCTCGAAGCAGCTCTTTTGATTCGATCACATTTACGAAACCTACCGGCATGCCTATAATTAATGCTGGTAATATCCCATCTTCTACAATCATTTTTACTGTTCCTGCCAAAGCTAATGGTGCATTACCGCATAGAAAAATACCGCCGTCCAATATTTTTTTAGCTTTTCTAACACCTGCTAAAGCTCTGGTAATATTTAGACGCTTTGCAGTTTCTGCAACTTCAGGATCTGCTATATAACAATGTATTGATTCTCTTTCATAATCGGCATTAAATTTTTTAAGTTTGGCAACTGAAATACCGGATTTAATCATATTTGAATCTGTATAAATAGGTACGCCGTCCTTTAAAGCTTTTATACAGGATTCTATTGGATTATTTCTAAAAAACAGGTCATTAATTATTTCAAAATCGGCTGTCGTATGGATCAAGCGCCTGGCAACAATCCACTCTTCATTAATAAATTTATAACATTCCATTTCTAAATTTATTCTTTTCAGACTTTCATCTTCTATCTGCTGCCCTGATAAATTCCATAAAATTTTATCAAATCTCATTAATTAATTTCCTAAATTATGCAGTTAATAAAATTATAATTTAACTTTAACTCACCTTTATTTTTTTAACAACTAAAGGTATAATTCTTTTCATGTTAATATTTCAATAAGGAATCCTGTTAGAATCAGGAACTGTGACGCAACTGTGATCGCCCTCATTAAGTAATCAGCAAATAGAAACCGATAATAGATCGGGTTAATTATAAAAACAGACTTATAATTATTCACTATACACTGGTAACTAAAAAAACGGGGCTAAGTCAGGAACTTATGAAAATGCTTTTTCAAATTATCGCATTGTTGAAAAAGCAGTCTTTGAATTAGTGCGTAACACGCGAAACAAGGAATATAATAATTATGGTAAAAAATTATTCACTCTCATTTCCAGCAAAACTAATAAGCATAATCACAGCAATCACTACAATTGGCTTCTGTGCAGAAGGTTCTCAAATCCCAGATAACAAAATTGCAAAAAAAGGGATACTTCTTGTTGCTTTTGGAACATCTGTAAAAAGCGGTAAGAAATCATTCGAAAACATAGACAGACTCACAAAAGAAAAATTCAAAAATATTCCTATAAGATGGGCATACACATCCTCATTTATAAGAAAAAAACTGGCCAAACAAGGAGAAATAACATATTCAGTAAGAGAAGCTTTAAATAAAATGAAAACTGATGGTTTTACACATGTTGCGGTGCAATCATTACATATAACAAATGGAAGTGAATTCAATGATATGGTATTTGAAACTAAACATTTTACTGAGGGTAATAATGCGTTTCAAAGTTTAGTAATAGGTGAACCTCTTCTTATATCATACAAAGATTTAGAAAAATTTATCAATGCAGTATTGACCAGTATGCCAAATCATAGGGAAACTAACGATGCAATTGTCTTAATGGGGCATGGAAACCGTCATGGCATAGGAGATATGACATTTACTGCTGCAAGAGACGAACTGAAAAAAAGAGATAGTAACAGTTTTTTAGCTACTGTAGAAGGCTATCCTGATTTTAATACAATGAAGAAAAACCTTATTGCCTCAAAAATTAAAAAAGCATATTTAATTCCAATGATGATTGTATGCGGAGATCATGCTTATAATGATATGGCCGGTTCTGATAGTGATTCATGGAAATCACAGCTAGAACAACTCAACATACAATGCATACCTGTATATAAAGGTCTTGGTGAAAATAATAAAATAGTAAATATTTTTTTGGATCACATTCAGACTGCAATGACGCCATGGAATAAAGAAGGTTGAGTTATTAATTATGAAAACAGGAATATTTTACGGTATAGGAGTTGGACCTGGAGACCCGGAATTAATAACAGTCAAAGCAATCAATATTTTGGAAAAAGTTGATATAATTTTTCATGCAGTTTCACGTCAAAGTACTCAAAGCACTTCCGGTTCAGTTATAGACAGCCTAGATAATATTTCAGCTGAACGCCAGGAACTGATATTCGCAATGACAAAGAACAGTTCAGATAAGAAAAAATATATTGCTAAAAACACAGGGTACATACATAAGAAACTTAAATCAGGTTTAAACTGCGCATTCACAACTATCGGTGATCCTCTAACTTACAGCACTTATGGATATATCATCAAGGAACTTATTAAGCTTGATCCTGAACTTGAAATCAAAACGATCCCCGGAGTTAATTCATGGTCAGCCTTATGTGCTGCATCAAACACTATACTTACTGAGGATCAGGAACAATTATGCATTATCCCAAGTTATGTAAATCCTAAAGATGATAGATTTGACAATATACTTCAGGATAGACAATCAACAGTTTTTCTAAAAACATACAGGACACGTAATAATATAATAGAGAAGATAAGAAAACAATCTCAAGAATTTTCTATTACTTACGGTTCAAACATAGGATGCGAAAACCAGTTTATTTCTAATGATCTTGAAGAAATACTGCCTAGAGATAATGAATATTTGTCTATGCTTATCGTAAAAAAGAAAAATCAAAGTGAAAAGAAATAAATCAAAATTATCTATATTTCTTTACGTTTTATGGATAATCGCTGCAGTCATAATAGTCGTTTATATTTTTAGAGATCTCAATCCTAAAATCGTCTATAGAACTGTTAAATCTTTGACTAAGTTAATCTTTCTAGTAATGGTAGCCTGCTTTTTAGGTTCTATTTTTGAATATAAAGCTTGGTATCGTTTTGCCTCTTTCCTTGCTTCTCCTTTAGTACGTTTCGGCAGACTGCCCAAAGTATCCGGTACAGCTTTTCTGGTGGCTTTATTCTCCAATCCAGCTGCTAATACAATAATAACTGGGAGTTATGAGGAGGGCAAAATTACAAGAAAAGAGATGTTTATCAGCGGGCTATGCAACTCTTATCCTGCAATGGTATCCCACTCTTTACGCATACTGTTCCCCCTGGTTGGAGCCATAGGTTTAGCTGCTGTTTATTATTACTCAATTACATTCGGAGTAGGTCTTCTGATGACTTTTATGTTCTTAACATATTCAAGAATAAAAAGCAGTAATATATACAACGGCCCTATTGATATTAAATCATTAAATAAAACCCAGTTATCCTGGAATGAAATATTTAGAAAATCAGCAAAACGAACACTGAAAGTTCTTATTCGAATGCTTGTTATGACTGTCCCTTTGTACATCATATTTCTATATGCATCTAAGAAAGGTATATTCACTGCATGGAACAATTTTATTCCATCCGGCTTGGAAAATTTTATTTCACCCCAGATTATGTCAGTTCTAATAGCGCGTTTTGGCGGTCTTGTCAATGCTGCCGGAGTAGCTTCTGAATTTTTACCCAGCCATGAAATCACTTCACTTCAAATCGTATTTGCATTTTTACTTGGCAATATAATTACAAACCCAATTAGATCTATCAGACGTAACCTGCCTGTAGCATTAGGTATCTTTCCAAATAAAGACGGTTTGTGGATAGTTCTTATTCTACAAATCATGCGTTTTATATTTATTCTGGCTTCTGTGATTATAATTATGGTTTATATTTCATCATGATGTAAGTTATAATTTTAGATCGCTGATTATAGATTGAATATATTTAAAATGATAAACATATAATGATACAGGACAGGACAAGTTTTTATGAAGTTTGAGCATGGTGGAAATATTTCTAAACTGGCAGAAGAAGCAGGCTGTAAACCTGATGACATTATAGATTTCAGTTCAAGCATAAACCCTTTAGGGCCTCCTGAATTTATTCGACCTTTAGTAAATGGAATTATTGATAAAATCACCTCATATCCTGACCCACGATGTGATAAGCTGGTCGGTGCTTTATCTGATAAATTTCATTTACCAAAGAATTGCATAAGCATTGGTAATGGTTCAACACAGCATATTTTTGCAATACCAAATGCTTTAGGGAAAAAGAAAGCATTAATTACAACACCATCATATATTGATTATGAAAAAAGCTCCTTCAATGCCAATCTTGAAATAAAATTTGTTAACTGCAAAGAAGAAAATAATTTTGTCCCAACCAAAGGTGATATCTCTGCTGAAATCGAATCAGATATGCTGGTTTTTATAGGACATCCTGCGAATCCGTCTGGGACTGCTATTCCGAAAAATAAACTTCTTGACATAATACAATCATTTCCTGACTCCTATTTTGTAATCGATGAAGCATTTGCTGATTTTTCTACAAATGATATATCTTTATTATCAAATATACCTAACAATACTATCATTCTTAAGTCACTCACTAAATTCTTTGCTATTCCGGGAATAAGATCAGGGTTATGCTTTTCTTCACCCAGTATTATTGAAAAAATTAATACTCAAATACCTGATTGGTCAGTAAATACGATAGCTCAGGAAGTTACTTTAAAATTACTGAATGACTGCGAACAATATGCTGATAAAACTATTAATGAAGTTAATAGGCTAAAACACATTTTATTAAAAAATTTATCAGCAATTAATAATTTAAAAATATATCCTGGCATTGCCAATTATGTCCTAATAAAACAGGTTAAACCTGTTAAAGGCTTTTATGAACAATTGTTAAAAAAATATCATATTGCTGTTAGAAACTGCAGTAATTTCAAGAATCTTGGAGAAGAATACTTTCGAATCAGCATAAAATCTGAAACAGAGAATGAGCTCTTAGTTGCTGCAATTAAGGATATTTTTTATGAATATTCATCTAAGCAATCTTTCTTTTTAAAAAAGAAAAAACGTAAACCCTCTTTAATGATACAGGGAACATGTTCAAACGCAGGAAAAAGTATTTTAACTGCTGCTATTTGTAGAATACTCCTTCAGGATGGTTATTCTGTAGCTCCTTTTAAATCACAGAATATGGCACTTAATTCATATGTTACTCAGAATGGTGAAGAAATGGGCAGAGCCCAAGTAGTGCAGGCAGAAGCCTGCAGGCTTGATCCTGATGTGAGAATGAATCCTATACTGCTGAAACCATCCAGCGATACCGGCGCACAGGTTATTTATATGGGCAAACCAATCGGAAATATGGGAGTTCCAAAATATTTTAATGCAAAACGAGAACTTTTTGGAAAAGTTAAAAAAGTTTATGATTCTTTAGAGAAAGATTATGAGTGTATAGTCCTGGAAGGAGCAGGAAGTCCGGGAGAAATGAATCTTAAAAACTCAGACATTGTCAATATGAATATGGCACAATATGCAGAGAGTCCGGTTCTACTAGCAGGCGATATTGACAGAGGTGGTGTTTACGCATCTTTTATTGGAACTGTAGCAACTTTTGAAAAATGGGAACGAGACCTCTTAAAAGGTTTTATTGTCAACAAATTCAGAGGTGATCCGACTCTTCTTAAATCTGCACATGACTATGTTGAGAATTATACAGGAAAACCTGTATTAGGAGTCATCCCATATGTTCATGATGTAGGACTTCCAGAAGAAGATTCAGTTTCGTTTTCTTTTATAGATAAACCCAAAAAATCTGACAAAACTATTGATATAGCTCTTATATCGTTAAAACACATAGCCAACTTTACCGACTTCTCACCATTTGAAATTGAACCAGATATTAACATAAGAAAAGTGAAATCACCAAAGGAACTAGGTTCACCTGATGTAATTATTCTACCAGGAAGTAAAAATGTTATAAGCGATCTTGAAGATATTTATAATAACGGCCTGGCCAACTTAATAAAAGAAAAAATCTCAAAGGGTACATGGCTTATAGGAATTTGCGGTGGACTGCAGATGGCGGGCGAAACTATTGATGATCCATTAAGTATTGAATCTAACAAAAAAACAATTAAGGGACTCGGTTTGCTTCCGATAAATACTAATCTGGGAAAAACTAAACAATTAAGTATCACAAGAGGAAAATTAATTAAAAACAGTAGAGAAGTTTCAGGTTATGAAATTCATCATGGTAAATCATATTGCAAAACGGAAAAACTTATCAGCGTTGTTAATGAATGCAATGAACCAGTAGGATTTGCTGATGGAAAAATCTGGCTGACTTATCTTCACGGAGTATTTGAGGAAGATAAATTCCGCCGTGAATTTATTGATATGATAAGAATCGATAAAAACCTGCCCCCTTTAGAAAAAGTTCAATCTACTTATTGCACAGAAGATTCATTAAACAGATTAGCTGATATTGTAAGAAAAAATTTAGATATGAAACAAATATATAGTATCATGGGTTTCAAATAATGATTGAACTCTTTTCCATATTTTTATTAGCATTTGTTTTTGATTTTATAATTGGTGATCCTCATTTTAGATATCATCCAGTATCACTGCTTGGAAATTATGCTGATAAAATAGAGATTTTATGCCGTTCAATTTTCGGTGATAGCTTTATTTCTGGAATGTTTTGTTCAATTATCATAATTTTTACTTCCATGTTACTTGCATGTGCATTAGTTTACATAGGATTTTACATCAATTATTATACAGGTATTATCATATCTTCAATATGCCTATATATTACAATTGCTCCGCATAGTCTTATCTCACATGCATCTGCAATTGAAAAAGAATTAAGAAAGAAAAATTTTGATCAAGCCAGGAAAAAGGTGGCTATGATTGTCAGCCGTGATACAGATGCACTGGATAAGCAGGGAATAATAAGATCATGTATAGAAAGTTTAAGTGAAAATATCATTGACGGCGTAACATCTGCGCTGTTTTTTGCCGTATTAGGCTATATCATAGCTGGTCCAATAGGTTTAGCTGCAGGAGCTTTTTTTCTAAGGTCGGCAAACACTTTAGATGCTATGTTCGGATATAAAAATGAACGTTATATTAGATTCGGAACATTTCCTGCACGATTGGATGATATTCTGCACTACATCCCAGCACGATTAACAGTTTTGGCTGTATTCACAGCTGCACTGCTAGGAAAAATGAGAGCAGTTAATGCAGTTAAATGTGCAATTAACGATCATGACAAACATCCAAGCCCTAATTCAGCTTGGGGAATGGCAGCTTTTGCCGGTGCACTTGGTGTCAGATTAGGAGGACCTACACAATATAAAAATGTTTTAAAAAATTATCCATACTGGGGCATAAAAATAGAAACTTTGGATGTAGAACATATATCCAAAGCAAAAACTCTTGTCATATTAACCAGTTTTTCTTTTACAATTATAATTCTAGCTTTGTCTAGCTTAGTCATATTAGTATAATAATTTATCCAGCACTCTACTTCTCAATCATATATTTAAAACTCAATATTCAACAATTTTTAGAAATCATATAGAATTCCATTTCTTTTTAAGATTAAATAATATATATGATCAATATGCATAAAAGTATAATAAATTCTTCAAAGATAATGCTAATAACTTTTTCCATTATTCTAACTTTGCTTTATCCACACCTATGTTTTAGTTCAGAAAAAAAAATATCTAACTGCAAACCTATTTCTGTTACTGTAGATGAGAAACCAATTAAAAACGGCGATATTGTATATATAAAAACATTACCTAAAATGCCTAAAATAGAAGCAAAGTATAATTCTGAGCATAATGAAAAAATAACTTGGAAATTGAAGGTATTATTCAAGCGCAAAAATAGGAATGATATCCCCTCTTTTCAAAAAACGGTTAATGATGATAATACTTTAAATAGCAATGAATTTGACGAGGTTTATGTTGGCGGTATCACTTTAATTGAAGCTTCAGACAACAAAGGGAACAAAGATTTTTTCACTTTTCAGATAAGGGCTAAAAATCCGTCAAACCAGGAAGTACATGATTATATAGGCGATACTCCATGGTACTCCAAAGCAATAGCCAGGCATGAATCAGGACAGCAGAACAAACAATATTATTGTCAATTTAATGAAATTGGAACTCTTGGTAAAAACTATATTAACGATATTAAATACACCCCAAATCGCAGTTCAGATAAAATCGGATGGGGTATATATCAAATAACTCTGCCTAAGCCTACGCATAGTGAGTTATGGAACTGGCAGAAAAACATTGATAAAGGTAAGGTAATTATAAATGATAAAAGAAAACTGGCTCAATCATATTTTGATGCAGTAAAACGTACATTTCCTGATAAATATGAAGCCCCTCCAACCTATACTCCAAAAGGATGCAAAACAGAACTTTCAGCTCTTGATACTGCATCCATTCAACTATTCAACGGAGCATCTGTTCAGGAAGCCCTTTCAAATAACTTTGGTTCAAATTCTATATTTATCTCATGCTGGAAATTCTACCCGAATAAACCACCTGGTCAAAGATGGAAATTCATACCAAATAGGAATGAATACGTTCTACGAATAATATCAACTTATGAATCTATGCAGGAATAAAAATATGAAACCTATTCTATCTCTTATTGTTTTCTTTTTATGTATAACTTCTATATTGGCAGAAAATACAACTATTGTAAATCCAGTAAAGCATTTCATGAATTATCATAGAAAAAATCATATGACGAAACATAAGATAATGTTTTTTGAAGTTGATGTAAATGGTGACAGCAAAGCTGACCTTTTTATATCATCTGACAGCCAGCACTTACACAATGGCCAGCTCGGCCGTGTTTATTTTGTATATCTAACCGATAAGAATAAATATTTCTGGGAAGATGATAACAGTGTTACTCTACACTACAGTAAGCTTATTTTTAACAAAAAACAAACTAAAAACATTGCTCCTTTAATACTTGTCGAAGAAGATTCTGTATGGGCCGGCGGTTATCTTGATAATGTTAAAAATGTATATGAATTATTAGATATAAAATGGGGAGATCATCCGCATTCATCAAATATTATTCATGATATTCTCACCAAATCTAACAGTGAAGAACATCCATTAATTACAGTAAAAAAAGAAAAAGCATTATCTTACTGGAAAATGCACATGGAGAAGAAAAATATACAAGAATAATTTAATCACTCTCTATATTTCTTCCATGGATAATAAACAAAACAAAAGCCTATTAATATAACAAAAATAATCGAACAATGAATTCTCCATACAGGGACCAATAGTCTAACTTTGTAGTACATAGGTATAGAAGTAATCATAAATACAACAAAGAAACAGATATCAATATATCTCTTTTTACTAAGAGCGAAGAGTGTAAGGATAATAAAACCAATAATATAAATCCACATGAGATCTTTATTGTAAGTTCTAATTAATTCAACATTAAACGACAATAACACAAATGTAATAGCTATAACTGACAATATTATCAGAATAAAAAATGGATACTTCTCTCTAATAGGACAATTATTATTCATTATATTTTACTTCTCATTTAATATTCATTTTACAAATATATGATTTAAATTACAACATTTGATAAAAAAAGCCCGCATAAAAGCGGGCAGTAAAAAGTATAAATTATATTTTAGTAATCAGATGTACTAGCTGATCCAGCTACAATTGCAATGCCTGAACTTGTACCTAATCTTGTGGCTCCTGCATCAATCATAGCAACAGCTGTCTTAAAATCTCTTACAGCTCCTGAAGCTTTAATTTCAAGTTTATCACCAACGACGCTTTTCATAATTTTAACCGCTTCAACTGTGGCACCGCCGGTACCAAAACCAGTTGATGTTTTTACGAAATCCGCTCCGGCATTCATAGAAAGCTCTGATGCTTTTGCAATTTCCTCATCTGTCAAATAACATGTTTCTAAAATAACTTTTACACAAATATATTCAGGTACTGAATTAACTACCAACCTTACATCTTCTTCTACGTAATCATAATTACCTGATTTCATTGCTGAAACATTTAATACCATATCAACTTCATCAGCTCCGTCAGCTACAGCTTTAATAGCTTCCATAGCCTTTGATTCTTTTGTAGTAGCTCCAAGGGGAAAACCAACAACTGTACAGACATTTACAGCTGAGTCGATAAGAAGGCTACAGGCAAGAGGAACGTAATATGGATTTATACATACTGAAGCAAACTGATATTCATCAGCTTCTTTACATATTTTTTCAACATCAGCGACTGTAGAGTCAGCTTTTAATACTGTGTGATCGATATATTTTGCTACTTCTTTAGGATTAGTTATAGACACGTTATTCCTCCGAATGATTGTTATTATTATAGTAAACTATTTATTTGAATATAATGAAATCACTATTTACTCTATCATCAGCATAAATTATTTCAATATTAAATATTAAGATTACTACTGCAGTGCAATGTAATTGCTTTTTCCTCTATCTTTAATATAATAAAGAGAAATAATTCAATGATTACATTACCAGTAAATGATGGGAATTTATTCTTTTCAAATAAAGTAGGTTAGACCTAAGAATAAACCCATAAGAGTATAAAACATGTACCTCTCAAAATTTTCAAATAAAGATAAACTGATTATTTTAATAGTATCTACTATATCTATGATTTGTCTTCTATGTTATACATTAGCCCATGTATTTTATTACAATCAGGCAGGACATTCAGAACTCAACATTTTACCTGACGTAACTCTGCCATACCAAATCATATATATAAAAGTATCATTTTATATTGTATTCATAAGCTTTCTGATATTATTATACTATTCAATCAGAAAAGCTCGCTATAACCATAAAATACGTTAGAAGAACAGAATCTTCCATATCTCAGCTTTTATCATATTACTATTCATAATCATTTATAATCCAATTTTCTTTTCGTATGTTTTTACCCACCCGTATGTAGCGACCTATGTAATTTTCTGGAATACAATTCATTTTTTAGGGATCATTTTTATTCTCTTCTTTCTATTAAAAACGTTAACTGAATAATACTTAAGCTGAAGGTTAATTTATTATGAATGGTACGCTTCTGTTAATTATTGGAATTGTCATTTTCAGTTCCGCATATATATTTTACGGACGTTATCTATCACGACTTTTTGATGTTAATCCCAATAGAAAAACACCGGCACACAAATTTAGTGACGGGCTGGATTATGTACCAACTAAAACATCTGTTTTATTTGGACATCATTTTTCATCAATAGCAGGTGCTGGACCTATTGTCGGCCCTATACTCGCATTGTATATGGGATGGGTTCCTGCAGTTTTGTGGATATTAATCGGCTGTGTTTTTATTGGAGCAATGCATGATTTTGCTGCACTGTTTATTTCCATCCGTAATGACGGTCGTTCTATCGGCTATGCTGTTGAAAGTTATTTAGGTTATTCAGGACGTCAAATATTTCTGCTTTTTGCCTGGGCGGCATTACTCCTTGTTGTCGCCATTTTTAGTATTTTGATAGCAAAAATATTCTTAAAAAATCCTTCTGTTGCAACATCATCAATTCTATTCATTTTTATGTCTCCATTCTTCGGATATCTGGTTTATAAAAAAGGTATCTCGATTTTAGTTGGAAGCATAATTTTTGTACCGTTGTTATTTTTCTTTGTCTGGGTAGGTGTTCTTTTTCCGTTAAATCTAACTGTCATATTCAGAATAACACCTGAATCTACATTTCAAATATGGATATCTGTACTTCTCATATACGTCTTTTTTGCCTCAATTTTACCTGTTTGGCTACTGCTTCAACCAAGAGATTACCTTAATTCATATCTACTCTATGTAATGCTTATTATAAGTTTTTTGTGCATTTTCTTCACGGCACCAAGCTTTAACCTCCCGGCGTTTGCCAGTTTCAGCAAATATACTCTTACTGATAAAGTAAACCTGCTACCGATACTCTTTGTCACAGTAGCTTGCGGTGCATGTTCAGGATTTCATGCACTTGTTTCATCAGGTACTACTTCCAAACAAATTGATAATGAACGTAAAATACTTCCAGTCAGTTACGGTTCTATGTTGGTAGAAGGCATTCTTGCTTTAATAGCTGTCATAAGTGTTGCCGTATTATCAAAAAAAGGATTTCATAATATTTTGTCTACAACTTCTCCTGTTACCGCATTTTCTAACGGACTTGCAGGAATAATATCCGAAGTCGGTATATCATATAATCTGGCGGGTACATTCATCTCTCTTGCAGTATCTGCTTTTATGCTTACAACTCTCGATACTTCTACAAGACTGGCGCGTTTCATATGGCAGGAACTTTTCATACCATCGGCAAACAGTAATAAAAAATCTGGAAAAACTGGAAAATTTTTCAAAAACTACACTGTAGCTACACTAATTGTTATTATCATATCAGGCTATCTGGCATTCAGCGGGAACGGAAATAAAATATGGCCTGTTTTCGGTGCCTCAAATCAGTTATTAGCTTCACTGACCTTACTGGTTATATCTTTATATTTAATTAGAAAAAAAGTAAATTTCTGGATTGCCCTTATCCCCATGTTTTTTATGCTGATTATAAGCTGTTGGGCTCTAGTCCTGCTTTTTATCAAAAATTTTCACGGTAATCCTGCTTTACTTATATCAATCGGCTTTCTTATTATTATGGCTGGATGTCTAGTAATTAAAGCAACATTTTCGTTAAAGCAAAAAGGAAATTAAAAATATGAAACATATAACCCCAATCGTCCATGAAACAGCATTCATTGCTGAGGGTGCAAAAATAGTTGGTGGTGTTACAATAAAAAAAGAAGCTTCCGTATGGTATAATTCAGTTATTAGAAGTGATATTCCCGGAACAGAGATAATTATCGGAGAAAGAACTAATATTCAAGATGGAACAGTTGTTCATGTTGAATTTGGAGTATCAACCTACATTGGGAATGACGTCACCATTGGACATAATTGTATAATTCATGGATGCACCATAGAAGATGGTTGTCTAATCGGTATGGGAGCAATTATTTTAAGCGGTGCTTATATAAAAAAAGGATCTATTATCGGAGCAGGAGCCGTTGTAAAAGAAAACAGTATAGTGGAAGCCCATACTCTAATGGTGGGAATACCCGCAAAAGAAGCAAAAAAATTAGCTGATACAAGTCAGGAGATAGCAGTTGAAAATTGTAAAAAATATTTAGAGAAAACTAAACGTTATAAAAACAATGAATATGGAATCTATAAATAACTGTGCTTTAAACAAATTTTAAAGGTTAAAATATAATTTTACAATATGATCAATAAATCTACTGAACAAAACTCTAATAATTTACATGAATGGCTTAAGCCTTTAGCTCTTACAGGCGGGAAGATGCTGTCTCACCGCATAATGCCTGGCCCAATGGAAGGGGTTATGAGCCCATTATTCTGTAAAGTAATTAATGAACTGAACTTAGTAGACTACTGGATTACTCCTTTTATTGGACTGTCAACTGCTCCGCCGAGGCTATCAATACTTAGAAAAAAACTTGATCAGTTTATCAGTTCCGGCATGCCAACCATTGTACAGATACTATGCAGTAATCCAGAAACAGCTGCAAAAGGTGCTAAACAAATTAATAAGCTTGATATAACAGGGATAAATTTGAATTTTGCATGTCCCAGCAAAAGAGTATTAGCCAGTAGTAACGGGAGTTCACTTCTTCTAAAACCTGAGTTAATGCTTAAAATAATAGAATCAATTAAACAGGAATGTCCTGAACTGTCAATAAGTTTAAAATTAAGAACAGGCTATTCGTCCTCTGACGAATTCAAAACATTTATTCCCCTTCTAATTAATAGCGGCATTGATTTTATTATGCTTCATTTCAGAACTGCCATGGAAAGATACAATCCTGTAGAAAATGGTCCATTAAGAATAGCAGAAGCTGTAAAATTAGCCTCTCCTATCCCGATAATTGCCAGTGGAGATATATTCACTTTAGACACTGCTGAAGAAATGTATAATATCAGTTCATGCCAGGGCATTACAGTTGCCAGAGGTATATTAAAAGATCCATTTTTAATACGAAGAATTGAATCATATTTAAAAAAAGAAAAATTAAATATGGAAGGTGATTCCAAACTTGAATTTTCACGTCTAATGGGAAAAACAGTCAGGAAATCACCTTCATACTATATCCGTTCAAATTTTCTTGGTTTATTAAAATCAATATGGGGAATAAACAGTCCAAATTTTAAAAAATTAATAAATTTGCCAGATGAACAGATAATCAACTATTTTTAACTTGCAGTCTTTTAGTTGATAAAATTTAGCACTAAAACCTTTACAACTTTAAAACTGCATTCAATTAATAATTAACCATTTATAATTAATAATTAAAACCTACTCTCGCATTGCAACCTGCAGTTTTGCCCTGCCTCCCTTAAAAAACTTTTTTGCGAATTCAGATACTACTTCAGGCTGGTATGATTTACAACTGAATACATCCAGATATGCAGTATTACTTTCATTAGCAAAATGACCTGAAATCAATGAAGTTTCAATAAGTTGGGTCATACTGTAACCGGCTACTTTTTCATCTTCTCCAAAATAAACTACCTGACATTCACCGAAACGTTTCATTTCAATCAAATCACATAATTCATGAACAAAATATTTAATTGCATCAGCATTTCTGATTAACTCAGAATCACATTCATATATATCTATAGAGCTTGCCAATCCCCAAGCATCAGCTTTTCTAAATTTATCCTCCCATGAGACACGATTGTCATGTACTGTGTCAGTTTTATTTGGGACAAAGTGCTTAATAGCACTATTAGAAATGATACCTCTATTAATATCACTGCTGACAATAGAATTTTCAGCATGAAGGCTATGTTCCAGATTCTTGACTATTTCGTCAATATTCAAAAATTTAGAACATGTAAAAATATCTACTGTAACATAACTATATTCAGCCCATCCATGTATAGAATAACTGGAGTCCAAAGTTGTAACAACTCCGCTAATTCCCTTCTCTTCAAGATAGTTAAAAGATTTTTTCAACGCAATCTCACCTGAGACCGTCATAGCATCCAACAAAATTTTTTCTATTTTTTTTAGGCTCAGAATTTTATTTCTTCTACAATCATAAAACTCTAAAGTAAAGTGTCTCCCAAGAGCCTGTTTCTCATTTTCATTTAAAATACTTCTATTTTTCATAAAAGTCGGACAAATTAATGTGTTGGTTCTCATTTTCTTATAAACTCCTTTTCTTAAATAATTCCATTTAGACCAAAAATCATAAGAAATCCCTATTAACTTTATTAAGAAAGCAAAACAGGAAAATATAGTCCAATTCTCTACAGGTATAGTGTATAGATCACGTGTAGATACAGTTGTGGAATTAAATAAATATGAAGTGCAAAGATAATGTGTGAAAGTTATTAAGTTACCAGAGAATAAAACTATAAAATTATGAAAATCTAAATTTAAAGAGAACAACCAAGACGGCAATATTAATAAATAAAGTCTATATTAAAACCAGACTCATTCAATAAATATGACATCTCACCAATCCTTTCATTTTGTTCGCGAAATTAACGAATATTTCACACATTATCCTAATTTAGAAAATAGTCTAATGAATTATGATAAAAAATATGAAAATTGTTTTTAAAAACATAACTTTAGCCTGAAAATATTTTCTCAATAATTGAAATATCATTAATATATTCCTATACCTTCTAACATATTACACGGCAGTAAAGCATATAAATAATTGACTTTTTATATTCTGGAAGTAGATTTCTTATTCCGTTTATCGGATTTAAACAATTATCAGGTATGATGAAAATTATGGCTAAACCAAAGAAAAAAGATAATACATTAATAAAAAATAGAAAAGCATTTCATGACTATCTAATTCTAGATAGATTTGAAGCAGGAATTGAATTAAAAGGTACTGAAGTAAAAAGCTGCAGAGCCCATAATATTTCATTGGCTGATACTTATGCAAGAGTCGAAAAAGGCGAACTGTTCCTATACAACGTTCATATATCACCATATGATCATGGAAATATACATAACCATGAACCAAAACGTCCTAGAAAGCTCTTAATGCACAAACGGGAAATTTTAAAACTTAATCAGCAGATAAGAGAAAAAGGGAATACTATTGTCCCTCTCAAGTTCTATCTAAAGAACGGTAGAGTTAAAGTTGAAATAGGAATCGCCAAAGGTAAAGATAAAGGCGATAAACGGGAAAGCCTCAGAAAAAAACAGGACAACATGGCAATGAAAAGAGCCATTAAAAACTACTAATCTTAGATTTCAGATTTATAAATTATTCAAATAGTAGATTCTTAAGATGAATACACGGAAGGTATCCCTTAAAATCACTTTCTTTAGAATATGGGTTGAATATAAAACATGACCTTGCAAGATGTTTATTTGCATATCCAAAAACCAAATGCCATAATTCTACCAGTACTTCTTTGAAACTTACCCCCATTTTTAATGAGTTTAAATCTCTAAAAGAATACTCTAATTGAGGTATATTTTTTTGAAGCCATATTGTCAGAATATCATTTGTCTGATCTATTACATCTTTTACCAGAATATAATTATCATTATTAAAAATAGGGATATTTATCTTGCCATCTTTTATATATTTTAAGTCACCTAATATTCTTTCAAGATTCTTATCTGTTTCATTACTTATTAAGTAGTCGTAAATTCTTCCCATTCCGTTTTCAATATAATAATTAATAAAAGGAAACTTCTGTTCATCAACTTTCAAATCCCAGTTCAGATCAGGAAAAGACTTTCTAGTCTTACTTAAGTTGTCACCAAAAGTTGTATATATTATTTCTTTATAGCAAATATTGTGACTTCCGCAGTAAACTTCTTTAACATTATTTCTAAATTTTTCTTCAGCAATTAGTACATAAGAGAGTAGTTCTGCACTATTTCTTTCCTGCTCAGTTAGTGAAAACCCTAATATTGGTATATATCCTAATGCCTCTAATATTTTTAATCCGTTCCAGTCAAGAGAAACGCACCCGATTAAAATAAATAATATTTTTTGAAGCATTTCTGTATCGTAACTATTTTCCAGTTTTTTACTAATCTTCAAATTTGAAATAATAGTATCAGCTAAATCCTTTCCAATAATATTACTTACCTTTTTTACCTGTTTTATTTCATCCTTCGAAAGGCATGTAAAATTCAGAAATGCTTTATTGTCTTCATCAATTCTAACAGCATTCAATTTTTTAAAAGCTGCTAAACAGTCTCCTCTGATTTCTGGTATTGGGATAGGTTTAGTGCATAATTCACTTAAAAGCTTCTCTCCATAATCACAGCTAATAATTTTTCTAACAGATTTTAAATCTGTATCATTTCCAACAACTATAAATTTATACCCCATAATATTATCTCCCCGGTAAGCACATAATATAAACCTGAAATTCGCAATCTAAAATTAATCACTGATTTCCATTAGTTTTTCTTCAACATATAATCGCCATTTTTCCATTTCTTCATCAGAAAGATCAGGAGGTATTTCTATACTTTTTCCGGCAACTAAACTTATTTTGCAAAAAGGTTTAGGTATTCTGAAATTATCCCAGCTTTTAAGTTCCCAGTACCTTGATGCATTAATGCTTAAAGGAAGAATTGGATAGCCAGTTTTTGATGCAAGCATTATCGGACCTTTGCTCATTTTGTATTTTGGACCTCTGGGGCCGTCAGGTGTAACGCTTAAATTATTACCACCTTTCAATACTCTCAGAGCTTCATGTAAGGCAATACATCCTCGTTTTGATGAAGATCCTCTGACGCTTCTGACACCAAATTGCTTAACCAGATCAGTCACATACTGTCCATCCCTTGATGGACTGACTAAAGCAAATGTTCTTTTCCTGTATTTTTTTTCGAACATCGCAGGAAAATAAAGAAGTCTATTATGCCATGTTACCGTTATATAAGGAATTTTATCCATATTGATACAGTCATAAGGATCAATTGTGCTAGTTTTCATGAAACATGTTTTCATAAGTTTCATTATCAAAGAAATAGGTATATACCACCAATCCGGCAATTTTTTAATCTGTCTATATGATTTAGTTATATTTTTCATAGTCTAACAGTTTTTATTTTAAAATATTATGTTTATTTTACTGTTTATATATTACTATTTTTAAATAAACAAATCAACCTTGGGAAAACGGTTATCAATTTATTATGTCAGGAGAATTTTTAGTCAATCATATATTACTGGTTTTGGCACTTCTGCTATTAGCTGCTGGTTCAGCTATATTTTTTAGAAAAATTAAATTTCCTTATACTATTGGACTTGTTGTGGTAGGAATACTTCTGGCATTAATAATTAACTATATTCCTAAATTGAGTTCTTTAACGAACGTACTGATTTTTCATGATATAATTTATTATATTTTACTTCCTACACTGATATTCGATGCTGCTGTAAATATTGACAGCAGGCTTCTTTTCAAAAATCTTCTTCCTGTCTTTGCACTGGCTGCTCCAGGTCTGGTTATATCAACAATACTGGTAGGTTTTTTTATTCACGCCACAACACCTTTAGCAATAGGCGCAGCACTGCTTTTCGGATCACTTATATCAGCTACTGACCCTGTTGCTGTAATAGCCTTATTCAAAGATATTGGAGCTCCTAAACGCCTGACAATACTTGTTGATGGAGAAAGTCTGTTCAATGATGCTACAGCTATTGTTTTATTCAATATAATCATTGCAATCATTATTACCGGTACGCATATTAACGGAGTAACCATAAGTCTTGGAATTTTAAATTTTTTACTAGTTTTTATCGGTGGTTTATTCACTGGTGCAGTCATAGGTTTAATTGCCGTATTAATAATAAACCTATCCAGAAAAGAGCCTCTTACACCGATCGCTATTTCAACAGTTTTGGCTTTTGCATCTTTTATTATAGCAGACCATTACTTAAAGGTATCAGGTGTAATGTCAGCACTAGGTGCAGGTATAGTTGTCAGCTGGTACGGAGGCGTAAAATTTACTAATGAAGTTAAACAGTACTTACTGCAATTCTGGGAATACGCAGCATTTGTAGCAAACAGTTTTATTTTTCTGCTCCTCGGGCTCGTTGAATGGAGGCTGATCTATGAGATAGGACATTCTGATAACCTGTTTAGATACATACTTTATGCCATATTGGCAGTAATAGTTGCGAGACTGTTAGTTGTTTATGGAATCATTCCGATTTTAAAATTTTTCCCTAAATACGAAAAAATTGATTTAAAATATCAGACAATTATTTTTTGGGGCGGACTAAGAGGAGCTGTTCCGCTTGCTCTGGCATTTAGTTTATCTTCTTCGTTTCCAGGACATAAACTTATCATAGAACTCACATTGGGTGTTGTATTATTTACACTGCTTATACAGGGAACTACTACAAAACTCCTTATTAAATGGTTTAAGCTTGATCAGTTATCTCTTTTTGAAAAAATTATGTGCTACCAGGCTAAATTAATTTCACTTGCAAAAGGTAAAGAGATAATTAATAAACTAAAATCTCAAAAATATTTATCAGCAAAAGAATTAGAGGTTGTTAACAAGTCCTACGATGAAGCTAACAGAAAGACTAAAATACAACTGGATGAACTACAGAATGACCCTGAATTTAAATCAGATACCATAAGAAAACTTCTTTGGTATGAAGCTGTTTCTATTGAGAAAAATGCCTATAAATTATTATTTGAAAGAGGTTTAATTTCTGAGTCGGTAATAAGAGAACTGCTAATTAATATTGAACTGCAGAGAGACGGTATAAAATCCGGCAAACTACCTGAAGTGAATTTATGCAAATTGCCTTTTGAATTAAAACTGAAAGGGTTTGTCTATAATATATTTAAATTTATTAGTCCTAAAAGCAAGTTCGTCAGGAGAATTAAGTATAGAACAATAGTCAGTAAATATGAAATGACTCTTGCTATGATTACAGCGAATAACCACATAAGATCAATTTTCGGAAGAATGCCTGAAATGTTCGGGCTGCAGCGGGAAATAGTTATTGAGTGTCAGGATTTTTATAAACTTAGAGCTGAAAAATCAATTCAACAAAGAAAGAAACTTGAGCACTATATTGCAAAGTTCAATCTACAAAGACAAACAATCTACAGGGCTGTTATCAATGCTGAAATGGACTCAATAAAAGATCTTGAATTAAGAGGAAACATACCTTTTTCCGTAGCGAGTATTCTGACAGATGATATTGAAAAAAAAATATCTACAATTGCTAAGAGGAATCATTCATTCACAAAGGCTGATTTAAAAATTTAATTAAATTATAAACTACAATCGAGCAAACTTTCAAAATGTGCTAAACTATGTTATAGTATCACTTTTAATTTTATTATTTTCTATTATTAATTTTTATAAAGTAACAGGAGAGGTTTATGCTTTCTATTATCGTATCAATAGGCTTAGGTGGTTTTGTAGGCTTATTACTATATGATCAGCAAATTGTACAATCGGCAAACTGGTGTCTAACAATTGGTATTCTTATTTTAATTATATCACAGGTTTTATTAGGATTATTCGTTAGAAAAATAGTTAAAAAACGTACAAATGATATTCAAAATATAATTACTGCAGGCCAGGAAAAATTGAATAGAAAAGTTCAGTTTTTTCAACAGAATCCTCAGGGCGGGATGAAAACAATGCAGAAGATTCTTGAAAAAGATCAACATGTCTTTATTAGAGAAGCACTTGATTTTACAAAACGTCTGGAAAAACTATACTCATGGAACCTCCTTTTGAAAAAACAGGTCAACACAATGAGAATGCAGTTCTATTACCAGCTGAAAGATTTCAGTAAATGCGATGAACTAATGCCGAAAGCCATGTATGTGGATCCAATGTCAGTAGCGATGAAAATGGCCAGACAATATAAAAATGAAGACGTAGCCGGTTATAATAAGACTTTCAAAAAGAAAGCAAGAAAATTTAAAAAAGATAATGCTTCAATAGTTTATGCAACCTATTCATGGATATTGGTTAAAACAGGTAAAATTGATGAAGCTGTTAAAGTTCTTCAAAAAGGAAAAGAAAAAACCGAAAATGAAGTTCTTGCCAGAAACTGGGAATGCGTAATTAACAACAAACTGAAACGATTTTCTAACGCAGGTTTTGGAGATCAATGGTATTCATTATATTTAGAAGAACCTAAAAATACAAAACCTAAACAAAAGGTTATTAGAAAACAACAATACAGATAAATTCTTTAAGCGGCTTTAAGCCGCTTTTTTTTTGCAATACTTTTTTTTATTCTTGCACATCATCCTTGAACATTCCATTCTATACTTTAAAATTTCTATTTAATAAGTCAATTTTACAGTAACTAATTAAAAAGCTTCTAAGAAAATGCCAAGAGATGGTTTCGGTACAAGGCTAGGTATAATTGCCGCCGCGGCAGGTTCAGCAATTGGACTTGGTAATATATGGCGATTCCCATATATCACAGGGGTAAACGGAGGAAGTGCTTTCATCCTTGTATATTTAATATTTGTAATATGTCTTGGAATGACAGGTATGCTTGCAGAAATCATTATAGGAAGACGTTCACAGAAAAATGTGGTCAATGCATTTTCAACATTAGCTCCCGGTACGCCATGGTTTCTGGCAGGAGTGCTTGGAATTATTACGGTGTCTCTTATACTTGCTTATTATATAGTAATTTTCGGTTGGACATTTGATTATGTCATCAAATCTGTAATGAACCAGTTTTCTGGCATGAACCCCTCACAGATAAAAACTGTATATCACTCTTCAGTAAGTGGGTTAATAAAACCTATTATTTACTCTATTATATGCATGGGATTAACAGCATGGATAGTAATGAGCGGTGTTAAAAACGGTATTGAAAGATGCTCTAAGATTTTAATGCCTCTTTTATTTATTATTTTAATTATTCTTGCCATTAGAAGTGTATCACTTGAAGGCAGTGGAGCCGGAATAGCTTTTCTGTTTCGCCCTGATTTCTCAAAACTTACTGGAGATGCAATATTAAGCGCACTTGGACAGGCACTTTTTACACTCAGCCTCGGTTCAGGCATAATGATTACATACGGTTCTTATATACCTAAAAAAGAAAAATTAGGCGGTATTATTCTCCAGACAGCAATTCTAAATACATCAATATCTATTCTGGCTGGAATTACAATTTTTTCTGCTGTTTTCGCTTTCGGAATTAAACCTGGATCAGGTCCCGGTCTGGTTTTCGTTACCCTTCCAAATGTTTTTCAACAAATGACAGGTGGATATATTTTTGCAATAATGTTTTTTGTTTTAATGTCACTAGCTGCTTTGACCACTGCTATATCAATACTAGAAGTAGTTGTAGCATTTTTAGTTGGCGGTTTTAAGATATCCAGAAAATATGCAACATTAATATCAGCAGGAATAATCACTTTATTATCAATTCCGTGTGCACTCTCATTTGGTCCAATGGATAATTTTAAAATTTATGGAAGAACAGTGTTTGCTCTGTTTGACTATGTTACAGCAAACTACTGTAATACTTTGGCAAGTTTTCTGTTTGTTGTTTTTGCCGCCTGGTATCTGGGATCAAAACAGGTTAAAGACGAGGTTACAAATAACGGAACAGCTTCTGCTAGCTACTACCCTGCATTTATATTTATAATTAAATACATCTCACCGATAGTAATCCTATTTGTATTCCTAAAAGGCATTGGTCTCTACTAATTTATTGTCATATTTCTCTAGTCTGTGAGCAATTTCAGGAGATTTATCAGATTTATTAGTAAAGTATTTAGTAAAATTTTTAACTGCTGCTTCCTTCATTCCCAACTCACTAAAAGTAATACCGAGATATTTTAATAAATCAGGATTATTTTTATCGATAGAAGCTGCATGGCTGAATTCTGACAAAGCTTTATATGGATTTCTAAGATTCAAATAGCACACTCCCAAAGATATCAATAAATTAATATCATCGGATTTAATAAATTTAGCAGACATTAAATACTTTTCTGCATCTATATAAAGTCCACTTTCCATGGCAAGAATACCGGCATTTTTCTGTATAAGATAATTAAATTTACTTAAGTCAGCTGCTTTTGCCATATATTTAAATGCTAATAATTTATTTCCATTTTTAAGTGCCTTTTTTGTAGAAGTTATAAGCTTGACAACTCTTTTTTTATTAGTTAAATTCCTACTACTGTCAGTCACTTTCTTTACTCTGTATTGATGAAATAGCATTTGCTTATTAAGCTTTACAATTGAAGCATTTAATTTTAGATTTTTTTTGATCAGGCTATTTAATTTTGATTTTGTTGTAATAAGATCCGAATGTTTATGCCGTATTGCATTCTCATACCTAGCAATCACTGAATCTTTTTGATCATGCGAAAATTTCAATTTTTTATATACCGAGACAAGTTTATTTACCTTTTTTGACTGGTTTTTACACTCTTCTCTTAGCTCAAGTATTTTAACAGAAGAAGCTGTTAAATCTGTTTTTAATTCATTATTATTAGCTGACAATCTGCTCTTTACTCTAGTATTATCGGCAATACTTTTTACCATATTGTCTACTTTCAGCAAAAGACTCTGTTTATCTATTTCAAGCTGTTCAACTTTGCTGTCGGCCTCTGCTAGTTTTTGTGAAAATTCTATTTGTATAGAATTATTATCTGATTTAATTTTTCTGAGTTTTTCCAATTCATCTGATAATCTGGAAATTTCCTTAATATGATCCTTATTAATATTTTTGTAATGAACAACCTTCATATTTGTTGAATGAATTTTATTTTGAAGATCTTTATGTATAACTTTTAAATTTTTATTAGATTCTTTATATTTGACAAGATTTAAATTAAGCTTTTTTATATTGTTTTTATGAATAGAGCTAGAAAGTAACAAACTATTTTTTGATTTAATTTCACTATCATATTTTTTTTGCAATCTGAAAAAATCTACTTCCATTTTTACAGCTTTCCTATTAGCATCATCCAAATCTCTAGCTAAATTATCTATTTTGGTGATACGGGCTAAATTTACATCTCCGCGTGACTCTAATTTAAGTTTTGTCTCAGCAAGTTCGTCAGAAAGACTATCTTTGAGTTTTGATAATTCTTCCGCTTTATTTTCTGAAGTTTCTAACTGTCTTAATATTTTATTAATCCGATCAGTAAAAATATCTTTTTCAATTTTAGCTTCTTCAATTATTTTATTAGCATAAGATAGTTCTGCTGATATTTTTTGATTAACCTCTTCAAGTATGCATTTTTCTTTATTTATGGTTTTAAATTCATTTATAAGAGCCTGTATTTTGTTTACATATGTCAGCTGTTCTGTTTCTAACTCTTCTACTCTACTATTTGAAAACTCTAGCTTATTCTGCAGATTTATCATAATATTTTTTAAAGAACTGGAGAAAACTTTTGAAGAATCCATTTTTGATAATAAATTTAATATTTTATTTTCTTGGATTTCTTGATTTTCTTTAAACTTTGAAATTATATTTTTGGATGAAGTAAGTTGAAGTTGTACTTTAGAATATTTATTATTTACTTTTAAAAGTTTGTTTTTTACACTATCCAGTTCACTGTCTAGTTTTTTGATTTCTGCTTTTTTGCCATCATGTTTTTTCAGTAGATTAGATACATATTTTTTTGTTTTATCTAATTCGTCCTGCAATTTATCCTGTAAGCGCAGATCAGTATCGCATTTGGTTTTTAACTTGATAAATTTTCCATCCAATAAAATAATTTGCTGTTTGTAATTGACGATAGAAGTTTTTAAAGCTTCAACTTTCTCTTCTGATCTTATAAGTTTCTTATCAATTATATCATTATCATTTTTAAGTGCTGTTATCTTATTATCTTTATACTCTCTATCCTGCAACAGCTTTTCAATTTTCTTTTTTAAATTTTCTTTATCATTACCTAAATCTGTTACGGTTTGTTTTAAATTATCCAAGCTGCTAATTAACCTAGTTTTTTCATCTGAATAGTAATCCATTTTACTCTGTTCGCCTGCAAGACTTCTATTTAATACATTCAATCTGGCAGTTTGAACACCTGAAAACTCTTTATATTCTGTTAATTTTTGTTTAGAACAAATTAAATTATTTTTAAGTTCTTCAATTTCTTTTTCTCTGTAATTTTTGCTGTTTTTTAATTTTTCAGCCAACTGTGCTATTTTCTCGTTCTGTTTTTTTTCCTTCTCCCTATAGTGATTTAAATTATTTACTGTAGCTTTATGTCTCCCCTCAAGTTCTGCCAAATATCTTGAAGAAGCAGCAGATTCATTTGTGACGTTTTCAATTTTTTTTGTTAAATTACTTACTTTAAAAATCTTTTTGTTTAGCTTGTTTTTTAGATTCTCAACTTCATTTTTTGAATCAGACAACTTCTGATTTACAATATTGTGAGTCGATGAAAGTTTCTGATACTCTCCTGATGAAGATTTCAATTTGGTGATTAAATTATCTATTTTGCTTAAATTTTCTAATTTATCAATTTTAAGATTCTTTATTGCCACAAGTTTTTGCTGTAAAGTTTTATTCAACTTACTATTGCTGTTCTTCAAACCTGAGAGTTTTTTATCTCTTGTTTCAATTCCCGATACAAGCTCATTGATTGTACTATTAAGATTTAAGCTCTCAGATTCTAATTCTTTAATTGTTTTATCAGTCTGAACAAGTTTGGAATTCAAAACATTATTACGCCCTGAAACTATTCCGTTTTTTGTCTTTTCTCTGTCAATATCAGCTAGTAAATTTTCCAATTTATCAATATTATCCCTGTTTCTATTTTCAAAATCGGATAATTTATCTTTAGCACCTGAAAGTTCCTTTGACAGTTTCAAGTTTTCCATGCTTTGCTGTACACTGTTCTTGTTACCTTCATTTTGTATATTTTTGATAACTTTTTTTAATGAAGCTACCTCATTATTAAATTTATTTTTTACATTTTCTATTTCATTGTTTGCTTCAGTTAATTTCTCTTTTATCTGTGTATGTTTCTTATTTAAACTCGAATATTTACCTGCTGCCAAATTAATCTCTGTCATTAAATCTTTAATATTATCTCTCTGTGTTTTCGATACTTTTTCCAATGCCTTAATTTTATGGACAGCAACTTCAGCTCTGCTTTTATATTCTTTATTTTTGTTTTCTACAGTTTTCAAGTTCTGCTTAAAAATATCAAGTTTCTGATTTAATGAATCTGCCAAATCATCCTTTTCAGATATTTCTTTTTCGTAATCAAATAATTTTTGATTGTTTGCAATGAGCTCCTGGGCAAGACGATCTCTTTTCTTACTCAAATTAGTCCCAAAATTATCTTTTGTCTCTAATTGAGAAATCAGGTTGTTTATCTTATTTGACTGTTCATATTTTAATTTTTCGAGATCATTGGTCTTTGAATTTAAAGTAATGTATCTTTCCTGTATTAATGAGTTCATTGATCCATAATGCTCATTTTGCTTCTCGGATTTTTCAAGTTTATCGACTAGGTTTTTAATCTTATCTAAATAACTATTTTTATTTTTTTCCAGTTCAGCGATTCTATTTCCTGTCTTCTTCAGTTTTTTGTTAATTAATTGATTTTCATTTTTAATAAAGTTGTTACCATCTTTATACTCAGACAGTCTTTTTAACAATTTTTCAATTTTAGTTTTCTGTTTAATCTCATTTGTCTTAAGTTCAGTTATTTTGTTTTTTGATTCTATTATTTGTTTTTCCAGAGAATCCTTTAGCAAATTAGAAAAACTACTGTTCTCTTTTAATGATTTCAACTTATCAGAAAGAGAGCTCATTGTCTTCAGTTGTTCTGTCTTTAATTGACTTAAATTCTCAATTTTTCTGTTTGCATCCGCCAGCTGCATCAAATCATTATTTTTTTCTTTCTGCAACTTTATGTTTTCATTTTTCTTATTTTCCAGATCTGCTATTAATTTTTTAAATTTTTTGAGCTGTTCCTTTTTTGCCTGATCAAATATTTTATTTTTATTTATAGATTCTGAAAGCTTCTGTTTCAAATTTTTCTTTTCAGTGCTGGAAGAAATTAAATTCTCTGATAACTCATCAATAGAGTTTAACAACTTATTTATCTGGGTTGTTTTAGTGTCATTTTGATTTTCAAATGACGATATTTTTTTTAATGCCTCTTTAAGGCTTTTTTTATCTTCTCCATTTGACAGCCTGAGTTTTTCTGAATATTTTTTGTTATTTTCAATCTGATTTGTTAAATTACTTATTTTTTTTACCTGAACTTTCTGATTATTCTTTAATGAAGAAAGCTGTGATTTAGTTTTTTCTAGTTTATCATTTACATTTTTAAATTTATCTACGTATTGTAGTTTTAAGCTTTCATTGGATCTGATTTTCTCAAGTAAATCATTTATTTTATTAACTTTCTGCGCGTGTTCTTCCTTTAACTCGCCAATTTTATTATTAGCTTTTGTAAGCTTATTGTAATTCTTATTATTTTCTTCTTCAATATTTTTATATTTATACTCTGTTTGACTGGATTGATTTAAGAGATTCCTTATTCTCTGATTCAGACTAAGCTTATCTTCTTTTAAACCATCAATTCTGCTATTTGCATCAGCAATCTCTTTCATTTTTACATCAATGGCATATCTACTGTTATGTCTGATTTGCAAATTTTCTTTTAACAGATTCCTCTGTTCTTCCTTCAACTTATTTTGTGCAGTATTTAATGCATTTTTCTCATTTTGTATTTCATTGATTTTATTCTTAAAAGTTTTTATATGATCTTCCAGTTTTGACTTTACCTCTGTCAATTTTTTGTTCTTATCCAAAGCTGCATTTAATGCAAATTCATTGTTTTGCAGTTTTTTATATTTACTAACCAGTAAACTGTATTCTTCTTTCTCAGCAGATAACTTATTAGACAATTTATTTATTGTATTAGAAAATTCTGATTCAATTTTTTCTTTTTCTGCAATTCTATTTCTCAGGAGCTTATCTTCATTCGCTACGGCTCTATACCTTGTCTGTATTTCTGATAATGAACTGTTAATTTTAAAATAAGATGTTTTTAGCTCTCTCATCTCAATACTGTAGGCCTCTTTCAGATTGTTCAGTTTATCAATTTTGGATTGATAACCAGTTACTTCCTCCCTTAAATTTCTGTTTTCATTTTGCAGTGAATTAATAACAGCATCTGGGATATTATCAGTTTTATTTAAACTATCCCTCAAGGATCCAGAAAGTTTCTTTTCTTTTGATAATCTAGATTTTATAACATCTAAATTATTACTTAAATAATATTTTTCTGAATTAAGTTGCTGGATTTCTTTTGACAGATTGGCAATTTTAGAATGAAACTTTCCTAGATTACTACCCATTTCTTTATTTTTCTTAATACTCTTTTCACGTTCATAAGCTAAAGCTGCTTTCTGCAGGCTTATCTCCTTATAATTTCTTTTCAGAGAATCAATTTTCTTTTGTAGTTGTACTTTTTCTTTTAATGTTTTTCCTAAATTTATCTTATGTAGAGATATTTTCTGCCTTAATTCGTTAATAACAATTTTGTTATCATTTTTTATATCATCTGACTGATTATTGACAAAAGAGTACTTTCTCTCCAATTCGATTTTTTCTTTTATTAAATTTTTCATTTTTTCTGTAGCTATAGCATTAGAAGAAATTTCCTGTTTAGTTTTATCGAGATTGTTAAGTGCTTTTTTTAGTTTTCCCTGTTCATTTACCAGTAGATCCTGATAATCAACAAGTCTTGTTTGAAGTTTAATATTATCTTTTATCAGTTCTGTAGTGGATTTTTCCCCGGTAATTCCTTCCATTTTAGACTTCAGAAAATCTACTCTCTCTTTGCAATGCTCTATTCTGTATTCAACAAGCTGCCTATTCCATGAAGAATACTCTTTAGATAAATTACTGAATTTTTTTAAAGCCTTTTCATAATATACATAGGAACTACTTAAATTATCCGATGAATAATAGCTTTCAGCCTTTTCATAAGAATCATAAGCACTAAGCCATAATTTCCCTGCTGATATTTTTATTTTTTCAGCCTGACAAAGAGTATTAAAATAAGATATTGATAAAACTATAATGATTAATAGTTTGGAGATTCTCATAAAACTAATTTACACAATGGTACAAACGTTATCTTCTGATAAGTCTAATTATATAATATTCAGCTATTAATAACAATATTATAAAAACAAAAAGACTCAGAAGAAAAACCTCCATATGAATGCTTATGGAGGTTATTATATTAATACACCAGTTATGAAAAGTTATTGGTAGATATCTCCTGATACAGTAGAAACTACAGGAACAAAAATCCATGTTATTGGTATAAAATTAGCCCAGCCTTTTTCAATACTACTGTTAACTATTCTAACTTTAGTAGCTTTCAATCTCCTTGCTTCAGTTATAAATGCACTAAATGTATGTTTCAGGTTAGGATCTCCGCCAAGTGGTACTTCCCCGAAAAGTGTAATAGCAACACTTGTGGTGTTTACATGAGCAATTGCTTTTCCATTTGTGGTAGTCATTCCATTGAAATCACAATCAACGCTTGATGTTGTGCATCCAGAAATTAAAAATACAACACACAATCCAACAAGAACTAATAATACATTCTTCACATGATCTCCTTTTAAATTATTGAATATAAAATTTTTTTAAACCGAAATTTCACCACCAATTATAAGTAGAAAGGTAATCATGTAAATATTATATTATCTTTTTTTTAAAACTTTTTTTTAAAAAACGATTATTGGAAGAGAAGATACAGTCAAAACGGGAAAGTTTACTAAAGTCAATATGATATTGCAGGAAAATTTTATAATAAAAATGTCTAGAAGAAACAAAAAATGGCATCCCCAAGGGGTTTCGAACCCCTGTTGCCGGGATGAAAACCCGGTGTCCTAGGCCTCTAGACGATGGGGACGCAACAAGTTAAAAACAGAAATAAAATATAACTATGATCTTTAAAAAAACAAGTAGTATTTTATTTTTATAAACTAAAAAGAAAATATATAATATTATATAAATGAGTTGAACAAAGCACAGAAGGTATTGAAAAACAGGCATCAATAATACATAATGGCATAATAAAAGCATCAGGCAGTTGGTCAGGCAAACATTTACTGCAATAAAAAACCTATTTTACATAGACATATATAGTGACTCAAATATATTAAACATTACCTATAAAATAATAAAATGACTGAGGAATAATTCATTATGCAAGATTCGATCTTTTTATCTAAAAGATTTTATATAACCGGAATAATATGCTTAGGCATCGCAATTCTATCTCTCCTTTCAGGGTGCGGTAAAAATATTAAGAACTCCGATGCAGTATTAAATAAATCTGTCAATATTGCCCTCAATAATGGTAATTGGGAAGAAGCACTAAGCTATGCTAAACTTGCAACTAAAACTGATCCAAACAACATAGATGCACAAGTAATGTATTCTATAGCCCTAGAAAATACGGGAAATAAAGACGAAGCAATTAAGAACCTGAAGAAAATAGTTGCAACCCAGCCCAAAAATTTTCTTGCACAACTCTCTTTAGGAAAACTACTTTATACAAAGAAGGACTATGAAGGAGCTTATGACCATTTGGCAAATGCTTATAATTTAAAACCCAGTGATATAAATACTTTAATATTATTTGCACAGTGTTCTGCAAAACTTCATGCCCAAAACACAGAAAAATTATTTCTAAAAATATCAAAAACAGCCCAGTTTAAAAATAAGCCTGAGCTTTATAACAATATGGGTGTATACTATGCAGAAACTAAGAATTACAGTGAAGCAATTAAATATTTGATCAAAGCTTATAAAATATCTCCAGAAAATCCTTTCATAATAGCAAATCTCGGAATATTTTGTGACAAATATCTGAATCAACCCAAAAAAGCTAAATATTTTTATAGAAAATTTATTTCATTGTCCCTGGATAATTCCATCTATGATACAAAGAGAAAAGAGTTCAGTAATCGCTTAAAAGAATTGGCTAAAAACTCTTAATAAAGTTAGATCTCAAACTACTGATTTCATAATTATATAATAGTGATATCATATTTGGCATTTATAATTTAAAATCGTAAGTTTAAAATTAAAATAACATCTATTATGAGCCATTATATACCTGAAGAAATAATTAATGATATTAGATCGAGATGCGATATTCATGATATTATTTCAAACTATATTCCTCTTAAAAAAAATGGGAACAGATATAAAGCTCTCTGTCCTTTTCATAACGAAAAAACTCCCTCGTTTATTGTTTCTCCCGAAAGACAAACTTTTCACTGCTTCGGCTGTGGCAAAGGTGGAAATGTTTTTACTTTCATTATGGAAAAAGAAAGTGTAGATTTCCCGGAAGCTGCTAGAATACTTGCTTCGAGATGTGGAATTTTTATTCCGGAAAATTATGATCCAGTTAAGAATGAAGAATATAAGAAAACTGCTAATCAAAGGGAAAAGCTATACTCTCTACACAAAACTGTATCAAAGTGGTATTCAGAAGTACTATTCAATGAAATAGGAAAAGAAGGACTTAAATATTTATATGATAGAAATATTACAAAAGATGTAATAAACAAATTCAAAATTGGATTTGCTCCTAATGCATGGGATTCCACTATAAACTTTCTAAAGAGTAAAAATTACACTGTAAATAATATCATTCATTCAGGCCTTGCAGTTGAGAATGAAAAATCAACTAGAATTTATGATCGATTCAGAAACAGAATAATATTTCCTATATGGAATGATCGAGGCGACATAGTAGCATTCAGTTCCAGAACAATAGAAGAAAATCCAAAGGGCGGGAAATATATAAACAGTCCGGAAACAAAAATATTTAAAAAAAGTAGAATTTTATACGCACTCCCTCTAGCAAAAAACGGCATAAAGGAAAAAGGATATGTTGTTTTATGTGAAGGCCAAATAGATACAATTGCATTTCATAGAACAGGTTTTGACAATACAGTTGCTCCTCAGGGAACAGCATTCACTGATGAACAAGCACAAATATTAAAAAGATATACAGATAAAATTTATATTTGTTTTGATGCTGACACTGCAGGCATAAATGCTACATTAAAAGCCATAGATATTCTTTTGGAACACGAGTTCGATATAAAAATTGTAAAACTTCCCGACAAACAGGATCCAGATTCCATTTTTAACAAATTCGGCAAAGAGACTCTTGTTGGATTTATAAATAACTCTTTAGATTTTTTAGATTTTTTACTAACATTGGCAAGTAAAGATAAAGATTTAACTTCTCCTTACGTGAAAAATGAAATAGCAAAAAATATTATTGACAAATTATCAAAAATTAAAAGTAATATTATTAGGACTTCGTATGCATCCATTTTAGCAGACAAGTTAAACATACAGGAAAAACTTGTTCTTACAGAGCTGAAAAAAATATACAATAAGAATAACTGCAACCACCTTAAAGAAAACACGAATAATACTGCTATTTTTGATGAAAAAATTAACCCGATAATATCTGAAGCGGAAAGAACTCTTCTGGAGCTTTCAATTATAGACGGTACTGTCGGCAGAAAACTTGACGAAGAACTGCCTGTGGAATTAATAAGTAATTCTATTATTGGGAAAGCACTTAACTTAACGATCTCTCTAACAGTTAATGGAGAATGGGAGAATATTACTAATGAATTATCAAATCTGCTGAATGAGTATCCCGACAGTGAATTATCAAGGGCATTGACATCTGATCCTGACTACTCTAAAAATTTTAATAAAAATAAAGCTGTAAATGACTGTATCCGTTCAATAAAATTACAGCATAATAAAAATTTGACTGATTCTCTTTTTCTAAAATTAAAAAGTGTAAAAGACACTGCTCAAAAAAAAGAAATGTTTGCAAAAATAACTAACCTGCAAAAAGAAAAAAGAAAACTTCTCTCGCTGTAGTAAGTTAAAAAAATGCATCCCGAATGAATAATCCGGAATGCATCATGTAATAGTAGACTCTATACTCCTGCAGCTTTAAACGTATCACTGACAATTTCCTGAGCTTCTGCCTGAATTTTCTTCAGGTGGCCTTCTCCTTTGAAGCTTTCAGCATAAATTTTATAGACATCTTCAGTACCGGAAGGGCGTGCAGCGAACCAGCCATTCTCAGCAACAACTTTCAAACCGCCTATTTCAGCATTATTACCGGGAGCTTTGGTTAAAGTAGCAATTATTTTTTCCCCGGCCACATCTGAAACAGAAATCTGATCAGGAGATAATTTTTTAAGAATATTCTTCTGCTGTTTATTAGCAGGTGCATCAATACGTTCATAAACAGGTGCGCCAAACTTCTCTGTTAACTCTTTGTAGTGTTCTCCTGGGTCTTTTTCTGTTTTTGCAGTGATTTCTGCAGCTAATAGAGCAAGAATCATACCGTCTTTATCAGTCGTCCATACTTTTCCATTTTTTCTTAAGAATGATGCTCCGGCACTCTCTTCGCCTCCAAAGCCAAATGAACCGTCGATTAATCCGTCTACAAACCATTTAAAACCAACAGGTACCTCAGCAAGCTTTCTTCCAATATCTGCAGCAACCCTATCAATCATTGAGCTACTTACTAAAGTTTTACCTATCGCAGCATCTTTCCGCCATCCTTCTCTATTCTGAAAAAGATATGAAATAGCAACTGCAAGATAGTGGTTAGGATTCATTAAACCTGCACTTCTAGTTACAATACCATGCCTGTCAAAATCAGGATCATTAGCAAAAGCAACATCATATTTATTTTTTAAATCAATCAAACCTTCCATTGCATAAGGAGATGAACAATCCATACGGATTTTTCCATCCCTGTCAACATTCATGAAGCTGAATGTGGGATCAGGATAGGAGTTTCTCAACTCAATATTCAATCCGTAATGTTCAGCGATAGGTTCCCAATAACCTAATCCTGATCCACCTAATGCATCAGCACAAAGTTTTAAGTTAGCAGATTTTATAGCATCCATATCAAGAATATTTTTCAAATCCTCTACATAAGGCATTAGAAAATCAATTTTGTGAGTAGTTGAAACTTTTAATGCCTTTTCATATGGGATTCTTTTTACTTCTTTATTGCCGTTCTTTAGAAGTTCATTAGCTTTATCTGCAACCCATTGTGTAATATTTGTATCTGCAGGTCCACCATTTGTTGGATTGTATTTAAAACCGCCATTATCAGGAGGGTTATGTGAAGATGTTACTACAATACCATCAGCAAAACCACTTTCTCTGTTTCTATTGTAGGCAAGTATCGCATGTGAAACTGAAGGGGTAGGTGTATATCCGCCATCTCCCTGTATCATAGTAACTATTTCATTAGCAGCAAGAACCTCTAATGCTGTTATGAATGCAGGTTCTGATAAAGCATGTGTATCAATACCAATAAACAAAGGCCCTTCTATTCCGGTTTTTTTTCTATAATAACATATTGCCTGAGTAGTGGCTAAAATATGGTCTTCATTAAAAGTTCCGTTAAAAGAAGAACCTCTATGCCCAGAAGTGCCAAATGAAACATTCTGATCTACATTTTCAGGGTCTGGTTTAATTGAATAATAAGCACTGATCAATTTAGGAATATTTGTCAATATAGATTTAGGAGCCGGCTTTCCTGCGAGTTCACTTAAAGACATATTTCTTTTCTCCGCATATAGATTTTATAATTTTGAACAAATTAACTATATTTAATTTAAATGTGTAAAATAGTATATCAAGCATTTATTTTGATTTGTAAGTTTCAAAAATATTTACTCATAAAATTCACGTAAAACAGTTTTCCCGTTATATTATAAAACATCCTTAATTTGGTATAAAAATTCCTATCATCTTAATAAAGCGTATCTTAAAAAATCAACTAGATTTGAATATTCTAAAAATACTGCTATACTATAAGTTCGCGTACTAGGAAATAACGTAGAGGATAAATTATGAATATTGATAAGATCTCCAAGATCGATATTGTCAAAGTAGAAGAGATTAATTTCAATTGTGAAATCTGTGGGACAGATTCTTTTCCAAAATATGAAATTAAAGTTAATGAAGAAGAAGACAACAGTTATCCAGTTTGCTTGATCTGCCATAACCAGATAGCTAAACGCGTAAGTGATTCAATTAAAAAAAGAAGACGTAACTATTAATTATATACTTCATTTATACAGTTAAACTTATATTCATCTATCTGTATTTTTCAAATATCTTTATTCTGCAATACACGAGTCTTGCTTGAAATATATTGGTTTTATTTATTCCATTCACAGATAAGTATTATGAAAAGTGGATTTGGTATTTTGTGTATACAAAAAAAGGACATCGAGAAACTGTTAATCCGATAATTCCATTCTCAGGAACCGCTTTTCATTTAAGTTTCGCAGCTCGAACCAACTAAATCCTGAATCAGCTGTTTATTTTGTTCAACCC